>Ga0308175_100000232_pt1 | contig 42782 bp, 39 predicted proteins | sample PhyCR1_3_FD_203893 | JGI IMG/M metagenome (GOLD analysis project Ga0308175, IMG submission 203893) | Soil microbial communities from UC Gill Tract Community Farm, Albany, California, United States - DLSLS.C.R1 | ecosystem: Environmental > Terrestrial > Soil > Agricultural land | place: USA...
CGTCCGCGTCGAGATCGAACGCGCCGGCGTCGTGGCGCAGGCTCTCGAACCCGCGATCGAGCTTGCCGATCAGGTCGCGGCGCGAGCGCGCGAGCCCCTCGGAGATCGCGATCTGCGCGAGCTCGGGGCCCATCCACAGGCCCCACGCGACCGCGCGCGCGACGATGTCGCGGCGGAGCTTCTGCCAGCGCGAGAGCGGGAAGCTGCGCGTGCACACCAGGTAATCCTCGCGCCCGTGGCGGGAGAACCGGCGTGCCACCGCCAGCGCGCGCCGGAGCTGCTGGGCGGTCGCGAGCTGCGCGAGCTTGTCGTCGCGAAACTCGGCGTGCTCGGGGTGCTGGATCCCGAGCAGATCGAACCCGGCGCCGAGCACGAGCGAGCAAGCACGGCCGTAATCGGGCGCGCCGGCCGCGGCGATCGCGCGCAGGTGGACCTCCGCGGCGTGCAGGAGGTAGGCGACGTTCTCGGCGAGCGGCGCGGTCAGCAGGCAGCGCCGGAACCGGTGGCCGCGGGCCACCAGCTCGACGGTCAGCGCAAACGTGCGGGCGAGCTCGTGGAGCACGGCGCGATCGCCCTCGGCCGCGACGTCGAACGGGACGACCACGAGCTGGGCCCTCGCCCCGGCGCGCAGCGCCGCCGGCGGCCCGAGCACGAGCGCGATCACCGGGTAGCTCGGGGTGCGGTGGAGCACCAGCCGGACGTCGAGCGCCTCGCCCCCGCGCGCCGACGGCTCGGCCGTGATCGCGACCAGGTGGACGCCGGTGCGATCGACGTGACAGCCCGATGCGATCCGCGAGGTGGCGTCATCGATGGCCGCCTCGGCGACCGCGTCGATCGGCAGCTCGGACAGCGCGGCGGTCCGTAGCTCGTCCCCCGGCTCCTCCGGCACGGGCGGGACGTCGAACCGGTCGGTATCGCCTACCCGGGGCTCCCCTGGCAGCTCGGCGAGCTCGGCGTCGGCATCGCGCGGCTGGGCGCGCTGGGCGCGCTGCGCCAGGTACGCCCGCAGGGCGGCGCCCCCGAACACGACGGCGAAGTCCCTGGCGTACGGTGGGATCGCGGCGGCGTCACGGCGCAGCTGGTCGAGCACCGCGATCCGCTCCTCCAGCTCGCGATGCCGGTGGGCCGGGCCGAGCACGAGCACCATCAGCTCGGCGGCCGGATCGTGGTACAGCACCGGCACCGCGAGGGGCATGGGATCGACCCCGTCGAGCCGCGCGACGTTCAACGTATCGCCCAGCAGCTGGTCGACCAGCCCCGGATCCCGGGTGGCATCGACGCTCGTGGTGACCTGCACGGCGACGAGCGCGCCCGATGGATCGGTGACATGAACGGTCGCCACCTGGGTCCGACCGATCGTGCCTCGATACGCCTGGGCCATCCCCCAGGGATATCCCTACGACGCGCGGGCCTCAAGCGGTATGACCCGCAGGTCTCGGGACGCTCACGGCGTGCGACGGGCACCGGTGTCGCACACCGACGGGCTCAGTTGACCGCTCCGTTCGGGTCGTCGGCCAGCGGCTCGAGCTCGGTCGCCGGCTCGTCATCGCCACCTGCGGTGCCCTCGTCGTCGTCGCCCTCGTCAGTGTTGCCCATCATCTGTGCGGCCACCGCGACCAGCACCTCGTGGACGTGCTCGAGCGTGTCGAGCCGGCCGCACAGCGAGTAGTAGTCGTCGACGGTGACCTCGCCCATGCGCGCCAGGGTTTGCTGGACGTACGGCAGCATCCGCGGCGGTGCGGCGATCTCGGAGTCGAGATCATCGAGATCCGCCCTGGCGATCGCCGCGGCGACGAAGCCCACCGGAGAGAAGTGGATGCCGGTCGGTAACACGACGCGCCAGTCGGCCTCCTGGCTGCCGAGCTCCCAGCGCCCGCCGAGCCGCTGTCGCACCACCTCGCCGAAATAGGCGCCCGAGGTCGCGACCACGAGCTTGAGCGCCGCGGGCTGATCGTCCGGCACGGTGCGGAGGTAATGATCGAGGATGGGCAAGGTATCGCTGTCGTACTCGAGCTTGATACCGAGGGCGCGCTGGACGTACGAGACCGCCTGATCGGCGTACTCGCGTACACGCGGCGGAACCACATCGAGCATGTGGCCCAGCCTAGCGCGCTTCGTTCCGCCCGGCTACGGCCGGCTCTCGATGATCGCGAACTTGACGTTGCCCTGCGCCGCCCGGATCTCGACGAGCGCGGTCTCGACGACCGCGGCGTTGTCGGCGGGGCCTATCGCGGCCTCGACCCAGCCATTCGGCTGGGTCCGGGCCGCCGCGCCGAGATCGACCTTGGTGCCCCGCGCGCGCACCACGACCGCGCCGTGCCGGCGCAGCTGGACGTCGACGTCGCCCAGCAGCGACGACACCACGAGGTGGCCGCGCAGCGCCGCCTCGGCCTCGAGCACGATCTGGCCGTCGGTGGTCGTCAGCTCGACGTCGCGCGCGCGCACGCGGCGACCCTCGATCCGGCCGTGGTGGACCGACGCGAACAGCCGCTCGCCGCCGATCGTATCGAGATCGACGTCCGACGACAGCGTCTGGGCATCGACCGAGCCGAACACCTGCGCGAGCCGCGTCATGCCCGACACGCTGTGGGTCAGCACCTCGCCCTGGACGTTGCGCACCGAGATCGGCCCCGAGGCGGTGTCGAGATCGCCGCCGGCGTCCATGTTGATGACCTCGAGCGTGCCGCTGCCGACGGCGGCCTCGACCCGGGCATCGCGCGGCGCGCGAATCACCAGATCGATCCGCACCGCCCTGCGCGCGACCGGCCGCGCCTCCTTGCCACCGTCGGCGGTGGTCTTGATCATGACCGTGCCGTCGGGGTTGGGCACCAGCGAGATATGCAGGCGATCGAGCGCATCGTCGTCGGGGGCGAACTTGTGGGTCTCGATCTGGATCGCCGTGCCGTCGTAGCCTTCGACCTTGACGTCGCCGAGCGGGTTCTCGATCGAGAGCCGCGTGATCGCGTGCCCGGCGGGCTCGATCGAGAGCCGCGATCGCTCGCTGCTCGGGGCCGTTGCCCCCGGTGCGGCGGATACCGGCACCGGCGTCGCGCGGCGCATCGACCCCGGCGGCGGTGCGCTCCCGCGCGTTGGCTCGGCCGCGGCCGGTCGTTCGCCGGTGATGAGGGCCACGAGGCCCACGACAGCCACAACGGGCATGGCGGCCGTGACGGCCGCCGGCCACCCACGCCGGATCGCGCTCACCGTGTACCTCCGCTCGCCAGCAAGGTGTCGTCGCGCACGAGGGCCTTCTGCAGGGCGCGAATCAACGCACCCTGCGCGCGCTGCTGCGGGCGCCCCGGGGCCGCGCGGGTGATCGCCGCGCGGAGCTGCGCGACCCGGGCATCGAACGCGGCGTTCTGCTCGTCGGTCCAGCCGGTGCGAGCCGACGTGGCGAGGTTCATCAGCTCCTCGATCACCTGATCGTAGCTCGCGGTTGCCCGCGCCGGATCGGCGACCAGATCCGCCGTGACATCATCGGGCGACGGCGCCACCGGCACCGCGACCGCGGCAGGGACCCGGTGCGGCGGCTCGGGTTTCGGCTCGGTCAGGGCCACCGGGGACGGCGCATCGCCGCGGCTCGGCAGCTCGCTCAGGCGGTGCGCCCGCCAGGTCAGCATCCCGACCGCGGCGGCGGCCACCAGGCTCCCGGCGGCGAGCTGCGGCGTGGTCGGCATCCACCGCGCCCAGGGCACCCAGCGCGCGACGGCCCGGCGCCACCGGGGCTTGCGCGCATCGGCGACCTCGGCGGCGGCGAGCTGCGCCTGCACCCCGGCCCACAGCGCCTGGGGCGGATCGACCGGCGGCAGCATGCGCAGGCCATCGCGCAGCGCGGCCTCGTCGCGCGCGACCTGCCGGCACGCCGCGCACTCGCGCAGGTGGCCCCGCACCACGCTGCCGTGGTCGTCGGCGAGCTCACCGTCGAGGTAGGCGGTCAGCCGCGGCTGGATCGTCTCGCACGTGGTCATCTGGTGGTTCTGGCGCTGCTGGTGGGTCTTTGGTTGCTCGGGGTTGCTCGGGGGTTGCTCGGGTTCGGGCGACGCGCATCTCAGCCGGCGTTGCCCGCACGCGCGGCGAGGCCGGGGCCGAGCAGCTCGCGCATCCGCGCCCGCGCCTTGTGGAGCTGCGACTTGCAGGTCCCGATGCGGCACTCGAGGATCGCCGCGCACTCTTCGTGCGACAGGCCCTCGACGTCGTGCAGGACGAGGATCGCGCGGTAGCCCGCCGGCAGCTGGGCGAGCGCCGTCTCGATCCGGGCGGCCAGCGCCGAGTCGCGCTCGGTCACCGGCGGCGCGGGCAGCTCGGTCAGGCCATCGTCGCCGACCTCATGGCGGCGGCCGCGCCGGGCCAGGTGTGACAGCGCCGCGTTGACCGTAAGCCGGTAGATCCAGGTCGACAGCGCCGAGTCGCCGCGAAACGCCGCGAGCCCGCGAAACACCCGGACGAACACCTCCTGGGCGACTTCCTCGGCATCGGACGCCCCGACGATGCGGTGCGACATGCCGAACACGCGGCGCTTGTATTGATGGTAGAGCATCTCCATCGCGCGGGCTTCCCCGCGCCGGCACGCCGCGATCAGGTGCGCGTCGTCGGCGAGGGTTGCGGACACGCGAGCGCGAGGCTCGGCGAGTGTGGCGGGTGCTGGTTCGGCCAGATCGGTCACGGGTGCCCCAGGTGACGGCGCCCCACTCGGCGGTGGGTCTGTCGTAGGACCCACCGAGTCCGAAAGGCGTTGCCCGGAACTGCGCGATGCCACGTCGATCACTGTACGAGCCGGTGGGTCTCGGGGCTGCACGCTATCAGCAAAACGCGCGAACTCGCACCAGCTTTCGACCCCGTGTACGATAGGGTATGCTGCCCGCCGTGCAAGCGCCTCTCGTGGTCGGCCTGGGGCGCATCGGCGTGGCAATCTCCGCCCTTGGGCCCAACCTGCCGGAAGTCGGGGCTCCCGCGGCCGAGCTCGCCGCTCTCTCCACCGCACCTGCGACCGGGATCGCCGTTGCACTGCGAGCTGCCTTACGTCTTGGTTGCCGGGCGAGGGCCGCCGGCACCCACGGCGCCGACCTGCTGGGCCAGCTGGCCCGGACCGCGCTGCGCGAAGCCGGGATCGACGTCGAGCTCCTGCGTGCGGTCGGCTCGAGCGCCTGCGAGCTCATCACGGTGACCGGCGACGGCACGCTGCGCACCCGCTACCACGGCGATCGCGGCGAGCCGGTCAAGATCGACGCCACCGCGGCGCTCGGGGGAGCCGCGGCGCTCCTGATCGACGGCAGCGAGCCGGCCGATCAGCGGTACGCCGCCGAGCTCGCGAAGCGAACCAAGCAACCCGTGATCTTCGACGTCGGCGAGCTGCGCGACGGCACCGTCGATCTGATCCGCGTCACCGACATCCTGATCGCGTCGGAGCGTGAGGCGAGCGAGCTCGCGCCCCGCGGTGAGCTGACCGACGCCCTCGACAAGCTGCTCGGCATGGGCCCGCGCGCCGTCGTGATCACCCTGGGCGAGAAGGGCGCGATCGGCCGGCACGGCGAGCAGATCGTGCGCTGCCCGGCGTTCCCGAGCGACGTGCTCGACGCGTACGGCGCCGGCTCGGTGTTTCACGGCGCGTTCGCCGCGGCGCTCCTCAGCGAGCTGCCGTTCGCGCGGTGCATGGAGCTCGCCGCCGCCGCTGCCTCGCTGTCCTTGCGCGAGCTCGGGCCGTGGTCGGCGATGCCGAGCCGCGACGACGTCCTGGCGCTCGTGCGCACCCGGCGCGCCTGACCGCCTGGTCCGCCATCGGCAGCGACAACGCCATCCCGCGGTTCCCCTTCCCCGCCGGCTGCGACGGCGCCCGCCCGGCTACCCTTGCCAGCCGCGATGAATTTTTTGCGGGCCAGGTATGTCAATGTGCCTGTATGCAGCACGCCCCGAAGCTCCTGACGATCCTGCTGTTTGCGTGTGCCTCGAGCGCGACGGCCTCGTCCGACACACCGGCCAAGTCCGCGCCGCCTGCCGGTGCCTGCCGCCCGACGGGGGCCGTCCTGTTCGAGATCGATCATCGCGTCGATCCGGGCGCCAAGCTCGGGACCTCGACGACCAAGCTGTTCGCGAACGGCGCCTGGACGCACGACGCGACCAGTGACGACGGCAAGGCCGCGGCGCAGCGCACCGGCTGCATGGCCAAGGCGGACGTCAAGCAGCTCGAGACCTCCCTGCATGGTGTGCCGTGGAAGGTCACGACCAACCGAATACACTGCAATGCGATGACGGCGCAGTTCACGGTGTACCAGGTCGATGGCAAGGAGGTCTTCACCCAGCGGCTCTGCAGCGGCCAGAACCTCGACGACAAGAGCCGCGCCGTGCTCGACGCGGCGATCGCGCAGGCCGAGGCCGAGGTCGCCAAGGCCCCCTGACCGCCTGGGCGCTCGCGTCGCATTCTCGATCCGCAGATCAGCGCCGCCGCTGCGTTTGACATCGCGCCTTTCATCCCCCAGCCAGCTGGCTGGCATGAGCCGGCCCGCGGGCGCCTGCGCAATATTTGCATGCACTCGACCTGGCGCCGCGCGATAGCGCGTCCGATCCGGGTTCACGTCATGCGTGTTGCGTGAGGTCGATCTGTTCTCGCGCCCGATCGCACTCCAGGATGTGGCGCACCGCACGGCCAGGGGTAGCAACGGCCGACCGGGGTGTGATTCGACGAGCCGTATCCGAAGCCAAGCCCACGGCGATGCCGGCATGGAGGCATCCGTGGCTACTCCACGATTTCGCCTCGTGGTTCAATCGACGGTCGGATGGGATCGAGCCATACGGACTGGGTGCCGCCGGACCGCTTCGACGAGTACCGGCTGGTCAAGGCGCTGGGGCGCGGCAGCATGGGGCAGGTCTGGCTCGCCCACGACACCGTGCTCGACCGCCTCGTCGCGGTGAAGTTCATCGCCGCGCTCGCGGACCACGACGCCGTTCGCCAGCGCTTCCTGACCGAGGCCCGGGCCGCGGCGCGCGTGCAGCACCCGAACATCATCGCGATCTACCGCGTCGGCGAGATCGGCCCCAGGCCGTACCTGATCTCGGAGTACGTCCGCGGCGACAGCCTCGACCAGCTCGCGCGGCCGGTCGCGTGGCCGCGGCTCTGCGAGATCGCGATCGGCCTCGCGCGCGGGCTCGCCGCGGCGCACCGCCAGGGTGTGCTCCACCGCGACCTCAAGCCGGCCAACGCCATCGTATCGGAGACCGGCGAGGTCAAGCTGCTCGACTTCGGGCTCGCCAAGCTGCCCTCGCACCTCGCGCCGCCGCACGCGGATCCACTTTCAAGCCACGAAGCGGCGGTGATACCGCCAACCGCCTCGGACGATTCGACGATCGCACCGCGCGCGAACCGGGAACCGTCCGGGCTATCGCCGGAGGGCAACGCCCAGACGGTCGAGGTACCGGCCGGCGCCCCGGCGAATCGCCCCGGTAGCGACATGGCGCTGCCCTCTGCCACGAGCACCGGCGCGGTGCTGGGCACGCCGGCGTACATGCCGCCCGAAGCTTGGCGCGGCGAGCCGGCGACGCCGCGCTCGGATGTCTACTCGCTCGGCGCGCTCCTGTACACGCTCGCCGCGGGTGTCCCACCCCACCACGGCGATTCTCCGGAGGCCATGCGAGGCTCCGTGCTCGCCCGCGACGCGCCGCCGCTCGCGAGCGCCGCGCCAGACATCGAGCCTGGCTTCGCCGCGATCGTCGATCGCTGCCTGCGGCGCGATCCGGCCGAACGATTCGCGTCGGGCGACGCGGTGCGTGAGGCGCTCGAGGCGCTCGCTGCCGGCGACACCGCCGCCCAGCCGGAGCGTGCGCGACCTGCGCAGCAGCGCCCTGCCCTGCTTCGGCGCCAGCGCACGGGGGGCATCATCGGCGCCGCGCTCGTGCTCGCGTTGGTCGCGAACCGCCTGTTCGGCGGGTACCACTCACCTGGCTCGTGCCCCGCGGGGATGGTCCCGGTGCCAGCGGGAACGTTCCAGATGGGCAGCCCGGAGGAAGAGGGAGGCCCGGACGAGCAGCCACAGCACGACGTGACGCTGCCGGCGTACTGCATCGACAAGACGGAGGTGACCATCGCGGCCTACGCCGCGTGCGTGGCGGCCGGGGGGTGTAGCGCGGCGCCGGTGACGGTGAACTGGACCAATTATTCGGCCAAAGATACCAAGCTGTTCAGTCGATGGTGTAACCGGGAGGACCGCCCGGACCACCCGATCAACTGCGTCGACTGGGATCAGGCATCCGCGTACTGCTCGTGGAACGGCAAGCGATTGCCAACGGAGGCGGAGTGGGAATACGCGGCGCGTGGCAATGACGGTCGGATGTTCCCCTGGGGCAACGCCGCGCCCAGCGCGGAGCGGCTGAACGCCTGTGGAGCCGACTGCATGACGACGTCGACGTCCGCGGTGCTCCCGAGCGACTTGATGTACGACGGCAACGACGGCTGGGAGACGACCGCGCCGGTAGGGCGCTATCCCGGAGGCGCGAGCCCGTTCGGCGCGCTCGACATGGCCGGGAACGTGTGGGAGTGGACGGCGGATTGGCACGGTGCGTACTCGAAGCTGCCGGAGACGAACCCGCAGGGGGCGAAGACCGGCACCAGTCGCATGTGCCGCGGCGGCGGGTGGGCCACGCGGGATCCCAACAAGGTCCGCGCCACGGGCCGCCTGTGGAAGACTCCCATGGCCCGTGACTGCGACCTCGGCTTCCGTTGCGCGCGCGGGAACTGACGATGCCCGAGATGTGCGACTGGGTGCCCCCAGAGAGCTTCGACGAGTACCGGCTGGTCAAGGCGCTCGGGCGAGGCAGCATGGGGCAGGTCTGGAGCGCCCACGACACCGTGCTCGACCGCCTCGTCGCGGTGAAGTTCATCGCCGAGCTCCCGGATCACGATGCCGTCCGCCAGCGCTTCCTGACCGAGGCCCGTGCCGCGGCGCGCGTGCAGCACCCGAACATCATCGCGATCTACCGCGTCGGCGAGATCGGCGCTCGGCCGTACCTGATCTCGGAGTACGTCCGCGGCGAGAGCCTCGACAAGCTCGCGCGGCCGGTCGCGTGGTCGCGGCTCCTCGAGATCGCGATCGGCCTCGCGCGCGGCCTGGCAGCAGCGCACCGCCAGGGCGTGCTCCACCGCGATATCAAGCCGGCCAACGCGATCGTATCGGAGACCGGCGAGGTCAAGCTGCTCGACTTCGGGCTCGCCAAGCTGCTCCCGCAGGTCGCGCCGCAGGTCGATGCCCCCCCGGACCACGAAGCGGCGGCGATGCTTCCGGGCGATCCGACGCTCGCGCCGCGCGCGAGCAGTGAAGCGCGCGCGCCGGCGTTTGCTGCGCACCCCCGGGCGATCGACCTGCCGGCCAGCGTACCGGCGACGGTGCCCGACGGTCGCATCGCGCCCTCGGTCACGAACGCCAGCACGCTGATGGGTACGGCGGGGTATATGCCACCCGAGGCGTGGCGCGGCGAGCCGGCGACGCTGCGCTCGGATGTGTATTCCCTGGGAGCGCTGCTCTACGAACTCGCCGCCGGGGCTCCGCCCTACCTCGCCGACGCGCCGGATGCCGTGCGGGGTTCCGCGACCGCCGGCGCCCCGCTGCCACTGGCGAAGGCCGGGCCCGGAATTGCTCCTGGCTTCGCCGCGATCGTCGATCGCTGCCTGCGGCGCGATCCGGCCGAACGGTTCGCCTCGGGCGATGCGGTGCGTGAAGCGCTCGAGGCGCTCGCCGCCGGCGACAAGGCCGCAGCGACGGTGCTCGCGCGACGTCCGCCGGAGCGGCCTACCTCGCGTCTGCGACGGGCGCTCGTCGCAGGCGCCGCGCTCGCGGTCGCGGTCGTCGCGTACAACAGGTTTGCTGGGCAGCCGTTGCCTCCGCCCGGCGGCGCGGCAGCCGACAGGAATGCGCAGTCCGAGGCGCCAGCCCAGCGTCACGCGGATGCGCCGGCGCGCGAGGCAGGATCGCTGTCCCCCGGGGATGAGCCGGGTTGTCCTCGGGACATGGTCGCCGTGCCGGCGGGGAGGTTCCTGATGGGCAGCCCGGAGGGCGAGGGAGATGCGAACGAGCATCCGCAGCACGAGGCGACGGTGTCCGCGTACTGCATCGACCGGACGGAGGTGACGGTGGCGGCCTACGCGGCTTGCGTGGCAGCCAAGGGCTGCAGGGAGCCACGGCTGACGACGAATTCGACGGTCTCTTTCAGGGACACCGTGAACCTCGTCCATCGATGGTGCAACCGGGCGGACCGCCCGGACCACCCGATCAACTGCGTCGACTGGGATGAGGCGGCGGCGTACTGCTCGTGGAACGGCAAGCGCCTGCCGACGGAGGTGGAGTGGGAGTACGCGGCGCGTGGCAACGACGGCCGGGTGTATCCGTGGGGCAACGAGGCGCCGGGTGTGAAGCGGTTGAACGCGTGTGGCACCGAATGCGTGGCGATCCTGAAGCGCGTGGAGTACTCGATGGAATCGATGTACGACGGCGACGACGGCTGGGAGGCGACCGCGCCGGTGGGGAGCTATCCCGAAGGCGCGAGCCCGTTCGGCGTGCTCGACATGGCCGGCAACGTTTCGGAGTGGACGGCGGACTGGTACATCGATTACGCGCAGCGGGCCGAGGCCAACCCGCAGGGGCCGAGCACAGAGATGAGCCGCGTGTTTCGCGGCGGTGGCTGGAACACCCGGGGAACCGACAAGGTCCGCGTCACGGCCCGCGACTGGCCCGAGCCGACGCTCCGTACGATCGACCTCGGCTTCCGCTGCGCGCGCGGGCGCTGACGCGGGCGCGCCCGGAGTTGCCTCGTGCCGGCTAGATGGAGGCCGCCGAGGTCGTACTCGCGGGGTGTGGCTTCACCGGGATCGCAGGTAGCGGCAACGCCAAGAGCGAGGTCCGTCAGGTCGGCGCATTTGGCGCGATCGACCTCACCGGCGCCATCGACGCCGACATCGCGATCGCCGCCGAGTCCCACGTCGAGATCAGCGGCGACGACAACCTGGTCCCGCTGATCACCACCGAGCTTCACGGCGACAAGCTCGAGATCGGTACCCATCAGAACATGCGGCCGAAGCTGCCGCTGGTCGCCCACATCACGGCGCCGCAGTTGAGCGCGGTCCATATGTCGGGGTCGGGCAACATCACGCTCCACGGCATGCGTGGGGACAGCCTGGCCATCAGCGTCACCGGCTCGGGGGATGTCCGCGGCGATGGCACGGTGCAGCAGCTCACCGCCAAGGTGAACGGCAGCGGCGACCTGGAGCTCGAACAACTCGCCGCCGAGCGGGCCAGCGTGACGATCTCCAGCAGCGGCGGTGCCAACCTCGCGGTCTCGAAGTCGCTCGACGTCACCCTCTCCGGCTCGGGAGACGTCACCTACCGCGGCGACCCCGTGGTGACCAAGCACGTCACCGGCTCGGGCAACGTCACCAAGCGGTGAGCGGCGTCGCGCCATCGGCCCGCGCCGTTGCCCGCCTGGAAGGTGCTCTTTTGGCAACCGCACGTGGGCGAAGCTCGCGACCTCGACGATCAAGGTCTTCGCGAACGGCGCAGCTTTGGGGATCTCCCACAAAGCCTGTTGTTGCCCCGGTGGACGTCGGCGAGCTCCTGGCACTACACCTGAGCTGGTCAATCTCGACTCCTCTGTGGGATCATCGCCGCAGGTGTCGAATCGACCGAGCACGCGCCGGATCTGCCGCATGACGAAAGGAACATCCGCGTCCTCGACCAACTTCAAGATCCGGCTGAGTCGATGGAGATCGTTGATCGCTGTTTCCGCCGAACAGCAACCCGCGACCATGCAAGCCGAGGCCGAGGTCGCCAAGCTCTCTGACCGCCTTCGCGCTACGTCGTACGCTGGATCCGCAGATCAGAGTGACCGCTGCATTTGACATCGCGCCTTTCGTCCCTCAGCCTCGGGGAATGGACGCGACGGCCAACCGATTCCTGGATGCGCTCGAAATGTGGGAAGACGGCGTCCAGATCATGCGCGAAAACCTGCGTCGCCGAGCGCCGCATGCGACGGACGAAGAGATCGAGGCCGAGTTGGCGCGCTGGCTCGCGGGACCCGACGGCCTCGACTCGAACTACGTGCTCGTCGAGTGGCCGAGGCGTCCTCGGTGACCAAGCTCGTCCAGACGCTGCGCGCGCTCCTGGACGCTTTTCCGCACGACCGAACGTTGGCGGTCGTTGGTGGCCTCGCTGTATCGGCAAGAACAGAACCTCGATTTACGCGGGATCTGGACCTTGCGATCGCCGTTGAGAACGACACCGAGGCAGAGAGCGTCGTGTTTGGACTCCAAAGTAGCGGATTCAGCGTCGTCGCAACTATCGAACATGCAACGATGCACCGGCTAGCCACGGTGCGTCTGCGGCAGCATCCCCGGGGACCGTTCGTCGATCTCCTGTTCGCTTCGTGTGGTGTCGAACCGGAGATCGCCAGCGCCGCGTCGCCGCTCCAGGTTCTCGGCGTGACCGTTCCCGTCGCGACGGTGGGTCACCTCATCGCGATGAAGCTGGTCTCGCGCGATCCCAAGCGTCGGCCGAGAGATCAACAGGATCTCGTGGAACTCGCACGGGTCGCCGATGTACTGGAATGGAAGCGCGCTGAAGCAGCGGTCACGCTCATCCAGCAGCGAGGTTTTTCGCGTGGACGAGACCTTATCGCGGGACTCGCCGAGGTTCGTTCACTCGCCGACGAATGAGCCACGAGACTTGCTCGCCAGAGAACCGTCCTGTTCGACGAGCCTCACCTCACGTGCTGGCGATGATCCAACCGGCACCGATGCCGGCCTGACGAGTACCTGGAATCGAACCTGGAGACCAACCCGCAGGGGCCGAGCACGGGGATGAGCCGCGTGTTTCGCGGCGGTGGCCGGAACACCCTGGGAACCGACAAGGTCCGCGTCACGGCCCGCGACTGGCCCGAGCCGACGCTCCGTACGATCGACCTCGGCTTCCGCTGCGCGCGCGGGCGCTGACGCGGGCGCCTGGGACGGTCGCGGACCGGCTACCGCTTGCGGCGGATGCCGGCGTTGCTGCCCTCGAGCCGGAAGTGCGCCTCGGCGGCGGCCATCTGCTCGGCTTCCTTCTTGGACCGGCCGACCGAGCGCGCCCATTCGTCGGTGCCGATCGTGACGGCGACGACGAACCGCTTGTCGTGATCGGGGCCGAGCTCCTGGACCACGCGGTAGGTCGGGGTCGCCTTGAGCCGGGCCTGGGCGGTCTCTTGCAGCCGGGTCTTGAAGTCGTAGAAGCCCTTGAACTCGACGGTCTCGATCTTCCTTGCCAGCAGGCGCTCGGCGATCGTGACCGCGGCGGCGAACCCACCATCGAGGAAGACCGCGGCGAGGATGGCCTCGAACGCATCGGCGAGGATCGACGCCTTGGTCCGCCCGCCCGACTTCTCCTCGCCCTTGCCCAGGACGAGCCAGGCGCCGAGGCCGAGCTGGCCGGCGACGTCGCTGAGGCTGGCCTCGCTGACGACCTGGGCGCGCGTCACGCTGAGCTCGCCTTCCCGCAGCTGCGGGTACCGGGTCATCAGCTTGTGGCCCACGACGAGGTCGAGGACGGCGTCGCCGAGGAACTCGAGGCGCTCGTTGTCTTCGAGCTGGTCCGCGGCGTGCTCGTTGCACCAGCTGGCGTGGCGCAGCGCCTGCTCGAGCAGGCCGCGATCGCGAAACGTATAGCCGAGCGTGGTTTCGAGCGTGGAGAAGTCGGCCACGACCCATGGTACCCTCGGATCAGTGGAAGCGCTGCGCGAGCGTTTCGGCAAGTACTACGTGCTCGAGAAGATCGCGCAGGGTGGGATGGCCGAGGTCTACAAGGTCAAGACCGTCGGGATCGCGGGGTTCGAGAAGATCCAGGCGCTCAAGCGGATCTTGCCGCACCAGGCGCGTGAGGACCGCTTCATCCGGAGCTTCATCGACGAGGCGCGGATCGCCGTCGAGCTGACCCACCGCAACATCGTGCAGGTGTTCGACTTTGGCAAGGCCGACGGCGAGCTGTTCCTGGCGATGGAGCTGATCGAGGGCAAGGACCTGCGGACCACGGTGGCGCAGGCGGTCGCGCGCGACGCGCTGCCGTCGGTGCCGATCGCCGCGTACATCATCTCCGAGGTCGCCTCGGGGCTCGACTACGCGCACCGCAAGGCCGATGGCTACGGCGGCTCGCTCGGGATCGTGCACTGCGACGTCTCGCCGTCGAACGTGATGCTGTCGACCGAGGGCGACATCAAGATCCTCGACTTCGGGATCGCGCGCGCGACGTTCGCCTCGGCGCTCGAGCGCCGCCGGCTGCGCGGCAAGCCGCGCTACATGTCGCCGGAGCAGACGGTCGGCGAGACGCCGTCGGCGGCGTCCGACGTGTTCGCGCTCGGCATCATCGCGTGGGAGCTCCTGACCGGGCTGCCGCTGTACCGCGGCCCCGACCTCAAGGCGATCCTCGAGGCGGTGCGCCGCACCGATCCGCCGCGGATCGATCGGCTGAACCTGAACGTGCCCAAGGAGATCGCCGACGCGGTCGCGATCGCGCTTGCCCGCGACCCGGCGCAGCGCGGGACGGCGGCGGATCTCGCGAGCGCCTGCGCGCGTACCGCGATGCTGGCGGGCTCGCGCGTGCTGGCCAGGTGGCTGGCGAACCTGGCGACGCGACCGAGCCGTGCCGAGATCCCGTGGCAGCCCGAGGTCAGCTCGATCAGCGTGCCGCCGCCGCCCTCCGATGACTACGAGGCGCCGACCGCGCGTCCGGCCCCCGCGCGTTCACCAGCGCCGCCCGCGCGCCCCTCGGAGACCATCTCGTTGCGCGATGTGCCCTCGCCGCTCTTCGCCCCGCAGCCGCAGGCGCCCCGCGACGAGGCGTCGGGGTCACGCGCCCGGCCCAAGCTGCCCGACTGGAGGGACCCGAGCGACCCGAGCGACCCGAGCGACCCGCGTGACCGCAACGACGGGAGTGACCCGAGCGATCCGCGCGCCCGCCCCTCACACACCGATCTGATCGAGATCACGGCGACCGCGGCCCCGCCTGCGGTGGTACCGCCGGCCTTCCCTCGCTTCGAGCCCGAGGCCAGCACGACCCAGCACAGCCGGTTCGAGCCGCCGGCGACACCGGCTCCCGCCCGCTTCGAGCCCGAGGCCAGCACGACCCAGCTCAGCCGGTTCGAGCCATCGATCAGCACGATCGCGGCGCGGTTCGAGCCCCCCGTGGCCAGCCAGCAGCCGTCCGGGCAGACGCGCTGGCAGCCCGAACCCACCGTGACCGGGCACGCCAAGCTCGGCGACGCGCTGCCGGCCGAGGCGTTCATCGAGGCCGTCACCGACGTCGCGCCGACCGCGGTCGAGACCGTGCCGTTCACCCGGCGAACCTACGAACGCCTCGAGCTCGCCGCCGGGCTCGCGCCCTCGGCGCTGCGGTTCGACGACGACGCCACCCAGGCCGGCGTGGCCCTGCCGCCCGCCGCGCCCGGCGACACGAGCTACGACGAGCTCGACGTCGAGCCCGACGCACCCGCCGCGGGCGATCCGGACGCCGCCGCGATCGGGGACGCACGGATCGATGATGATCTCGGCGTGACGGCGGCCGGCGTGCTCGCGGAGCGCCGGCGGATCGTCATCGTCGCGGGCCTGCTCTCGGGGGCGGTGCCCGACGCGCTGCGGCCGGTGACCAAGAGCCTGGGCGAGCTCGCCTACCGGCGCGGCGGCGTGGTGCTCGAGATCCAGCCCGACGCGCTGATCGTCGCGTTCGGCCTCGAGATCGCCGGCGAGGACGACGTCGCGATCGCGATGAGCTGGGCGCTCGACGCGGCCGCGATGGCGCGCGACATCGCGGCCGACGGCGAGGCCGTGGAGGTGCGGATCGGCGCGCGCGCCGGCGTCACGACCGCGTCGTCACCGGCCTCGCCGGCCTCGCCGGCTTCCGGCGCCACGCCGGTCGTCGTCCCCCTCGTCACGCTGGCGCGTGCCTCCGAAGGCGGCCCGCGGATCCCGCCGGACGCGATCGACGAGGCGCGGGCGCTCGCCCGCGAGGCGGCGCCTAACCGGCCGCTGTTCGTCGGCGGCGCCGGCCGGATCACCAGCAGCCTGTACGCGCTGCGCGAGCTGCCGGCGGGCCGCCGGCTCGGTCGCCGCAGCCGGGTGATCGAGGTGATCGGACCGCGCGGCTTCGACGAGCGCGATCGGGCGCGCCTCGAGCGCCGCGGCAGGTTCATCGGCCGCACCGCGCAGCTCGCCGAGCTCGAGGCCTGGTACCAGCGCGCGATCGCCGCCGACCGCCGGCTGTGCGTGCTGATCACCGGCGTCGCCGGCACCGGCAAGAGCCGGCTGGTCGCCGAGTTCGTCGCGCAGCGCGTCGCGACCGGGGCGGCGATGCGGGTGACCACCACCGCGGCCAGCCCGGCGAGCCGGCTCGCGCCGTTCGCGACCGTGATCGATCTGTACCAGGCCGCGCTCGGGCTGCCGCCGGCGCGCGGGCGCGGCGCGCGGGCCGAGGTCGTGCATCGCCTGTACCACCTGCTGACCAAGATCGGCGCGCCCGCGGACCGGGCCCGCGCGATCACGACCGATCTCGATCGCGCGATGGAGCTGCGCGACGGCCTCGGGGCGTTCGCGCGCGAGGTCGCCGATCTGCGGCCCCGGATCTCGGCCGGGCTCGCCGTGTTCCGCACGGTGATGACGAGCCGCGAGCGGCCCGCGCTGACCGTGGTCGAGGATATCCACCTCGCCGACAGCGCCAGCGTCGAGGCCCTGCGCCACACGCTGGGGATCCCGGCGCCCGGCCCCGAGCTCCTCGTGCTCACCGCGCGCCCCGAGGGCCCCCCGCCGCCGACCGTCGACGTCGTGCTCACGCTCGGCGATCTGGTGGGCAACGAGCTGCGGGCGCTGATCACCGATCGGCTCGGGGACACCGCCACCCCGATGGCGATCGCGGCGGTGCTCGGGCGCGGCGGCGGCAACCCGCTGTTCATCGAGGAGCTCGCCCAGGCGGTGCGCGACGCCGGGGCCGGCGGCGAGGACGTGCCGGCGTCGGCGCGCGACGTGGTCTCGGCGCGCACCGATCGGCTGTCGCCGAAGGCCAAGACCGCGCTGCGCTTCGCGTCGGTGCTCGGCGGCTCGGTGCGCGTGCGCCTGCTCGAGGAGCTCCTCGAGGAGCACAGCCTCGACGGCGAGCTCGACGAGGTGGTCGCCGCGGGGTTCCTGGCGCGGGCCGACAGCGCCGCCGGCGCGACCGAGGGCGAGCTGCAGTTCACGCGCGGCCTCGTGCGCGAGGTCGTCTACGAGTCGCTGTCGGCGCGCACCCAGCGCGAGACCCACGCGCGGGTCGGCCGGCTGCTCGCGTCGCGGTTCTTCGCCGGACGCGAGGAGCCGCCTGGCGCGATCGCCGAGCACCTCGAGCGCGGCGGCGAGACCGCCGGGGCGGCGGCGTTCTGGCTGCGCGCCGGCCGGCTCGCGCTGTCGGCGTCCGACGCCGAGGCCGCGGTCGCGTACTTCACGCGCACGCTCTGCCTCGAGCGCGAGCTCGGCGCGACCCCGCCCACCCCGACCTCGAAGGCGCGCCGCCGCGAGGCGCTCGCCGGCCGCGAGGAGGCACGGCGCCTGCTGGGCGATCTCGCGTCGGATCCGGGCGACCTCGACGAGCTCGAGCGGCTGTGTGACGGCGAGCCCGCGCGGCTCGCCGACGTCGCGATCCGGCGCGCCCTGCGCCTGCTCAGGCTCGGCGCCTATGCGCCGGCCAGCGACGCGACCGCCGTGGCCGAGGCCCACGCCATCGCCGCCAGGGACGACCGCCTGCGCGGCGAGGCGCTGCGCGTGCGCGGCGAGATCCTCGAGCGCGTCGGCCGGTTCGACGAGGCCCTCGAGGTGGTCGGCGTCGCGCGCGAGCTGTTCCATCGCCAGCACGCGGTCGCCGGCGAGATGGCCGCGATGGTCGGCCGCGGCCGCATCCACCTGCTGCGCGCGCACTACGAGGCCGCGCGCGACGCCTACCGCCCGGTGCTCGCGCTGATCGACAAGACCGGCGATCCGTGGCTCGAGCGCATCGTCAAGAACCACGTCGCGGTGATCGAGATGTGCCTCGGCAACTTCGCCGCCGCGATGCAGTCCGCGCAGCGCTCCCTCGAGCTGTGCCGGCGCTACGGCGATCGCGGCCGGGAAGGCGATGCGCTCAGCGTCGCCGGCATCGTCCTGCTCGAGGTCGGCCTGTACGAGCAAGCCGCCGGGATGTTCAGCGACGCGCTCGATCTCCTGTCGCGCACCAACTCTCGGTGGTCGCGCGCCGATTGCCTGATCTACGCCGGGGTCTGCGAGCAGCGCCGCCGCCGCCCCGGTGGCCTGGTGTTGCTCGACGAGGCGCTCCTCGAGGCGCGCCGGCTCGGCGCCCGCTACCTCGAGGCCAACGCGCTGGTCGCCCGCGCCGGGGTGCACCTCCGCGCCGGCGCGTTCGGCGCGGCGATCGCCGACGCGTCGAGCGGCACCGCGGTCGCGCGCGAGGCCACGCTCGTCGGCTACGAGATCCAGGGCCTGGCGCGCCACGCCCTCGCGCTCACCCGGCTCGGCAACCACACCGCCCTTGCCGGGGCGCTCGTCCACCGCGCCCTCGCGCTGCTCGACGTCCAGAAGTACCTCGAAGGCTCCGTGGAGGAGGTCCTCGTCGCGTGCGCGACCGTGCTGCGCGTCACCGGCGGCGGCGACCGCGCCGAGGCCCTGCGCCGCCACGGCCGCGCGTCGGCGCACCGCAAGCTGGCCGCCCTCCCCGATCCCGCGTGGCGCGCCGCCTACGCGGCGATCCCCGAGATCGCCGATCTCCTTGCGTAGCGAGTACGGGCACGAGCCGGGGCTGACCCGGACCCGCGGGACGATCTCGAGGACGGCGGCGTCGAGCTCGTCGGTGTGCTCGCCGAACGGATACGCGAACGTGTTCGGCGGCGGATAGCCGGCCTGGGTCAACCCGTCGATCGACGGGATCACCTCGTCGGCGAGGTACGCGTCGATCCCGTGATCGCGGACGTACTGGGGAGCGTGCAGGTGATTGACCGTGTGGGGTTCGACGTCGTGACCGTCGCCGTACAGGGTCCACAGCTCGGCGCGCTCCGCGTCCGTGCGCGAGTACCAGCGCGTCACGAAGAACGTCACGTGTGCCCCGTGCGCCGCGAGCAGGTCGCGGATGCTGAACCACGCGTCGATGCCGTTGTCGTCGAACGCGAGCGCGAGCCCCGCGCGCGGCGTGGCCCCCGGGGCGAGCTCGCGGAACGTCAAGAACGCCAGGTGGTACTCGTCGGCCATCGTCAGCACGCGCTCGATCGCCGCGATGGAGATGCTCTCGCCAGGCGTGTGGGCGTGGAGCAACACCACCGCGTTCGTCGCCTGCGCGATCTGCATCTGGTCTTCGACCACGGCCCACGGCGTGGTCTGCGAGATGTCATCGACCGGCTGGCTGCACAGGATCTGGCGATCGTCCCATTGGTACGTCAACCAGTGCACATCGTGACAGCCGGCGAGCGCCGCGCACACGGTGGCCCGGGCAACCCAGCGCCTGGCAGCACCGGCGAGGCGGCTGGCACGTCGGGGCATCACGCCATCTCTGGCACTCCTCATCGTCGGTGGGAGCGTGCGCCACGCAGCCCTCGATGGCTCGTACCGATGCCTGGCGGGCGACCCAGCCACCGGCCAGCACGCGATCGCCGACCAGGGCTTGGGGGTATGCTACCCCGAGGTAGATGTCCGGACAGCGGTTCGTCTACGACAGCGAGCGGCAGCGGCACGAGAGGTTCGTCGGCCGCGCGGAGTTGCTCGCTCGGCTCGACCGGCTGCTGGTCGACCCGGCGCCGATTGCTGGGTCGTGGTCACCGGCGGCCCGGGGATGGGCAAGAGTGCGATCTTGACCACCTGGCTGGCCCGGCAGGAAGCGGCCGGCGCCACGGTCCCTCATCACTTCATCCGCCGCGGCGCGTACGACTGGGATGATCCTTCGCAGCTGGTGAGCTCGCTGGTGGCGCAACTCGAGGAGCGCTTCGAGCTGCGCGAGCCGGAGGCCGATGAACGGCTGCATCCGGCCGCGCGGCTGCACCGGATGCTGTCGCGCGTCTCGTCGCACCAGCTCGCGCCACGTCGCGAGCGCCTGGTCGTCGTGGTCGACGGCCTCGATGAGTACGATCCGCCCGCAACGGCAGCGGGCGATCCGCTCGCCGCGTTCTTGCCGCATGCGCTCCCGGCCGGCGTGAGCGTGCTGTGCGCGTCCCGGCCGCGCCATCCATACGTGGCGAGCCTGGCGGCGCGCGACGGCGAGTTCGTTCAGATCGATCTCGATGAACCGGCCAGCGCCGCCGACAACGAGGCGACGGTCCGGGCGTTCTGGGACCGCGAGGCGGGGTCGCTGGGGTTCGATCCACGCGTCCGTGACAACGCGCGCTTTCTGGACGAGGCCGTGGCGCGAGCGGCCGGGAACCTGCAGCATGCCGTGCAGCTCCGCAAGCAGCTGGCGGCGCTTGCCACAGCGCAGCGCCGCGCAGCGCGGGATCGCATCGAGGACATCCCGCGGGGGCTGCAGCGCTGATCGCGATGTCCTGGGAGCGGGTCGCCATCGAGCCGATCGTCGTGGCGGGCCTGGGGATCCTGTGTGCTGCCCGCGAGGCGTTGTCGCTCGACGAGCTCGCGGCGGTGGCCGAGTGGTCCGGCGATGCGCCGCGGCGGGCCTTCCTCCGAGGGGCACGAGAGCTGCTCGTCGAGACGTCACGGACCGACGGGACGAGTGAGTTCCGGCTGCACCACGACGCGATCCGCGCACATGTTGCCAAGGACATCGGTCCCGTCGCGCTGTCGCTGCATCATCGCTCGCTGGCCGCGCGGCTCGCCACGTGGCCGTGTTCGCCAGAGGCGACGTCGCGGCGATACGTCTTGCGGCACGCCTTGATCCATCGCGCCGACGCCGGCGACTGGACGAATGCGTGGCGCGTCGCGGGCGACCTGCGCTTTCTGGAGGCCAAGTGTCGCGAGCTGGGCGTGCACGAGACCGAGACCGACGTGACGAGGCTGGCCGAGCGCTGCTGCACGAGCGGTAACAATGTGCTTGGACAGCGTGCGAGCGACCTCGCACGGGCGCTCGCGCGCGAGTCGCACTGGCTGCACGCCACCCCCGAGGCGACTACAGCGCTGGTGTGGAATCGGCTACAGCGGTTCGGGTGGAGCGTGGATGAGCTCGATGGGCAGCTCCGGGTTCCGGAGGGTGCGAGCTTCTTGCGGGTGCGCCATGCGTACACGCGCGTGAGCCCGGTGCTGGTTCGCGACCTCGCAGGCCACATCTGCGGGATGACTGCGTTTGCGGTGACGCCGGATGGCCGGCACGTGGTCTCGGCGTCCGGGCGAGCGCTCGAGGTCTGGGAGCTGGCGACCGGACGCGCGTTCGCCACCCTCATAGGCCACACCGACTTTGTGACTGCGTTTGCGGTGACACCGGACGGCCGGCACGTGGTCTCGGCGTCCCTGGACGACACGCTGAAGGTCTGGGAACTGACGACCGGGCGCGCACTCGCCACCCTCGAAGGCCACACCCGCGAGGTGACTGCGTGCGCGGTGACACCGGACGGACGGCACGTGGTCTCGGCATCCCGTGACGGGACGCTCAAGGTCTGGGAGCTGATGACCGGGCATGCGCACACTACCCTCGAAGGCCACACCGGCGGGGTGACTGCGTGCGCGGTGACGCCAGACGGACGGCACGTGGTCTCAGCGTCTGAAGACCAGACACTCAAGATCTGGGAGCTGGCGAGTGGGCGCGCGCGCGCCACCCTCAAAGGCCACACCCACGGGGTGACGGCGTGCGCGGTGATGCCGGACGGACGGCAGGTGGTCTCGGCGTCTCGGCGTCTGAAGACCAGACACTCAAGGTCTGGGAGCTCGACACCTACAGCTGTCGCCTTACACATCGCGGCGATGCCTCTTACTACTCAGTTGCAGCGACCGCGACCGTCATCGTCGCCGGAGACGACGCTGGCGGCGTCTGGTTTCTGGACATGCCGCCGTCGTACCGCAGCGCGAAGCCATCCCGCATGCGCGAGGGCACGTACCGCGTGCGTGCAACGAGCGCACCGCACGTCCTCACACGGACAAGGCCGGTGATGGCCAAGCACACCATCCTGTTCCTGGCCGCCACCCCTCACGGAACCGATGCGCGCGCACTCGACCGCGAGGCGCGCGCGATCCACGCAGAGCTTGAGCGCAGCGGGCATCGCGATGGCTTCGAGCTCGTCACCCGGTGGGCCGCGGAGCCGCTCGATCTGCTCCGCGAGCTACGCAAGCTCCGGCCCACGGTGGTGCACTTCAGTGGTCGCGGCGGGCAGCTCGTGCCGAGCCGGCATTACACCGACGGGCTGCCCGGCCGGGACGTGGCCGGCGAGGATCACCGCAACCGCGAACCCCCCCGCGACGGCCTATACTTTCAGGGAGCCGACGACCAAGCGCGCTGGGTGTCGCCCCAGGCGCTCCAGGACACGTTCGGCGCCGCGGGCTCCTCCGTCCAGGTCGTGGTGCTCGACGCGTGCTACAGCGCTACCCAGGCCGAGGCACTGCTCGCGCATGTCGATTGCGTCGTCAGTACACACGGCACGATCCACGACGATGCGGCCCGCAGCTTCGCGATCGGCTTCTACGGCGGCCTGGGCGAGCGTGAGTCGATCGCGGCTGCCTACCGCCAAGGCTGCGCTGCGATCAGCCTGGAGGGACTTCCGGACGCCGATCGACCGCAGCTCGCGGTGCGCGACGGCATCTGCCGAGCAGCTGGTGCTCGCCGCGGCCCCACCTGCAAGCCCTCCGTAAGCCACCCACTCCACAGCGGCGAACTCCGACGACCACCAAGCGACTCCGGAATCGCCCGATCTTGCGTCGCGCTTGGGTTACGATCGTGCCGTGTGCGAAGCGACCTCTGACGGAGAACACCCGCGTTGCTGGCGCGGCGAAGAACGCCCAGTGGCCTGTGACCTGCGATGCCGCTGGTTCAATCGCTGCGGGACGCAGCTCACAGCCCGGATGTCTTCGCGGATTCTCCCTACGAGAATTGATTTACTTTTTCAATAAGAGATCTGTGATCGCTCGTTGGTACTAGCGGCCTGAGATATCTGTCTTACGTCTTCCAAAATATACATACATAAAATCCGGCAAACCTCCGCCCGAGCATCCGGGCTGTGAGCTGCGTTCCGTACCTGCTGGACCAGCGGGATCGCAGGTCACAGGCCACCGCGCGTTCTCCGCCGCGCCACCGCCGTGGAGGCTTTCCACCAGATGAGGGCCACACAATCGCACCACCGCCAACGTCAACCACATCAACCTCACCGAGATCCAGGCTGCGTGCTGTCCCGCCGACCGATGCCGGGCGCAGATCCGTGCGCGATCGACTCGACTTTGCGCTGACGTAGCTGGCGCTGCGTCAGCGTCCTGTCAGCGCTTCGCCGAGGGGACGTCTCGATACGAAATCGAGCCAGCCTTCTTCCAGCCCTCGCGCAACAGCCACGTCTTCGGCTGATACACGACGAGCGGATCGTAGGTCAGGGGGCCGCGCCACAGGAACGCCTCTTCGCCGTACTCCGCCCAGCCCGGGAACATCGCCGCGCTCGAGAACCAGTCGATCCGCCAGGTCGACATCGGCGCTACGCGATCTTCCTCGTGCTTTCGCCAGTTTTGCAGGACGTACGCCAGCGCGTGCCGGGCCTGCCGCGGCGAGGTGATGATCTGGGCGTGGTAGCGATCGGGGAACACGGAGCCACGCCGGCGTGGCCCGGGCTTGCCCTTGCTGATCGCCGCGTTGAGGTGCTTGGCAGCCGAGATCTGGAAGCCTTGCATCCCCGACGCCAGCGCGTCCTTGTGGTTGGCCTCGATGAGCAAGTGGACGTGGGTGCGCTGGATGCTGACGTGTACAATCCGGAAGTCTTCGCGCCGCGCGCTGGTGAGCGTGGCTTCGCGGATCGCCTGATAGACGCACCGGCGGCGTAGGTTGCCGACCGCGCCAATGGCCCGCAGGACCACATGGACCGGATACCGTGCGTTGAGCTTCGGGCGGGTCTTATGCGGCGAACCGGCTCGCCGACCCTTCGGCTTGCGGCCGGCGCCGCGCCGCTTACCGCCACGCGGCTTCCACAGCTCGAGTTGCTCGGCCTCGGACCTCCGCCTCGGTGCGCGGGTCGCGGCTAGCTTGTCGACCTTCACACCACTCTGGATAGTCACTGAGTGATATTCAGTCAATAGATTCCGCCGATATTTTACTTCGAGCCACCATACGGCCCATTTGTATGAATCCAGCGGGCTTGGAACATCGGAGATCGCGGCCCCTTGGTTCGTGGTGGCGGCCCCACCCACTAGTCGCATTCCGCTACCAGCCGAAGATTGGTCCGACGGTGAGCCCCAGGAACTGCTGCGTCGGACCGAACGTCAGACCGTAGGTCGCCTCGAAGCCCAGGCCGACCTTGTCCGTGAAGACCCCACCACATCACGTCGATCGCGACCTCGAGTCCGATGTCGGTCCTGGTCACGTGGCCACCATCGGAGCGCACCATGGAGCGCACCACCTGCGGTCCCACTCCCACCATCATCGAGAGCGTACGGCCAAGCTGAAACGGCTTCTTGACCAGAACATCTACCGAGAGCTGATGTCCATCGGCACCGACCAGCCCTTGAACGCCGGCCTCCACCTCGAGCCAGTGCTCGATGAGGTCGGCTTCGAACGAAGCCTCGGCGCCAAGCTGCGCCGGCCCGCTTCCGACGTCGCGCTCCGCGGATGGCCCGATCGCCAACGCGAACGGATGATCGACGGGCTCGGCACGTGCCTCCTCGGGAGCGGCCGCGACGCTCCGGTCATCGCCGATCATCATGAACGTCGCCAGGACGACCGCGATGGACGAGCGAGGTGCCACGTCAGCCGATGCTGGCACACTCGGCTTGTTCGCGGGCGGATCCGCAAACGTTCGCCGCGCAAGACGAGCGCGCATCGGCGTACGGGCCGAGGCGCAACCGCGACAGTCGCAGTCGGCGGCGTGGTGGATGATCGGGGCCAGGCTAGCGGGCGACCCAGCCGCCGGCTAGCACGCGATCGCCGTCGTAGATCACGGCGGCCTGGCCGGGCGCCGCGACGGTGGGCTCGGCGAGCTGGACGAGCGCGCACGGGGCGGCCCGGCCGGTTTCGATGCGGATCTCGGCGGGGATCGGCGCGCCGCGGTGGCGCACCTGGACGCTCGCCGAGAGCGCGGCGCGGGGCGGCGACAGCCAGCGCAGATCGCGGATCACGAGCTCGGTGCGCTCGGCCGCCGCGCGAACCCCGACGCGGACCTCCGCGCGCCCCGGATCGATCGCGGTGACGTAGAGCTTGTCGCGCTTGTCGCCTTTGTCCGCGGTGGCCAGGTTGCCGAGCCCGCGGTGCTGGCCGAGCGTGAAGTGATGGATGCCGTCGTGGTGGCCGAGCACGACGCCGCCGTCGCCGACGATCGCGCCGGGGCCGGGCATGGCGCGGCCCCGCTTCAGCGCCTGCGCCGAGACGAAGCCGGCGTAGTCGCCGTCCGGCACGAAGCAGATCTCCTGCGACTCGGGCTTCACCGCGTTGGGCAGGCCGAGCCGCAGCGCGTGGCCCCGGACCTCGTCCTTGGTCATGTCGCCGAGCGGGAACTGCACCGCGGCCAGCTCGCTCGCCGGCATCGAGAACAGGAAGTACGACTGATCCTTGCCGGCGTCGCGTCCCCGCCGGAGCTCGTGCGCGCCGGGCTCGGTGCCGCGCGCGACGATCTGCGCGTAATGCCCCGTGACGAGGAGATCGGCGCCGATCGCGCGGGCGCGGGCGAGCAGCGGCGTGAACTTGATGTGCTGGTTGCACTTGACGCACGGGTTCGGCGTCTCGCCGGCGAGGTACGCCTCCACGAAGTCGTCGACGACCGCCGCGCCGAACTCGGCCGCGAGATCGACGACGTAGTGCGGGATGCCGAGGTGCGCGCACACCGCCCGGGCATCCTCGACGTCGCGCGGCCCGCAGCACCGGCCGCCGGCCGCCGCGGCCGTCCCGCGCGCGTCGTACAGCCGCATGGTCATCCCGACGACCTGATGCCCCTGCTCCACCAGCAGCGCCGCCGCGGTCGCGCTATCGACGCCACCCGACAGCGCGGCGACCACGAGCGGCCTCGTCACGGCGGCGGAGCGGGGGAAATCGAGCGGCGGCGCATTCGACATCGAGGGTACAGACCTGCAGGGAGTGTAGCGAGAATCCGGCACGGCGCCCGGGGGCGCTCGTCAGAATTCCGGCCACAGCGCGCGCGTGGCGCCGGCCGGGTCGTCGACGACGCGCGACTCGCGGTCGAGCAGCAGCGTCGCACGGCGCCTGGCGTCGTAGCGCGGCCAGGCCGGCAGGCCCGCGCCGTTCGGATCGCCGGTCTTGATGAACTGCGCCCAGCTGTCGTGCATCACCGTGGCGAGCGGCTGGGCGGTGGCGAGCCCGTCCCCCAGGAGGACCTGGGCCATCGGGAGGTCGAAGCGATTCCACACGAACGGCAGCTCCAGCGCGTGCGCGGCGCCGAGCCGGCCGCCGGCCGCCGGTGATCGCCAATCGAACCGATATAGATACACCGGCGTTCCGTGACCGGCTTGCGCCTCGGCGAACCGGATCACCGGGATCCGGAACACCACCTCGCCCACGATATCGACCCAGGCGCGCAGCTCCGAGCGGTCGGCGTGGGCGTCGCGATAGGCCTCGACCAGGCGATCGAGCGCGGGGCCGAGCCGCTCGCGGAGCAGCAGCTTGAACGGCTCGACCGTGCCCGCGCCGAGGAACACCTCGAACAGGTTCCACTCGTCGCGGTTACTGCCGATCAGCAGCGGGATGCCGGCCGCGCCGCCCTCGCGGATGATCTCGAGCGGCCGGTGCGGGATCGTCACGCCATCGATGTACGGCGCGAACGCGCCCAGGCCGAGCTCCTGGCCGAGGCGCTCCTGGACGGCGATCAGGCGCTCGATCGGAACCTCGGCGAGATCGTCGACCGTGATCGCGAGCTCGGCGAGGACCCGGCGCGCCAGCCTGGTCGCGTCCTCGCGGGTCGGCGGCGAGAGCCCGGACGCGCCGCTCTGGAGGATCGCGCGGTGGAACAGCCCGCGCGCGGCCGGCATCGCGAGCAGCGCCGCGACCGAGATCGCGCCCGCGGACTCCCCCATCACCGTGACCATGTGCGGATCGCCGCCGAACGCCGCGATGTTGTCGCGCACCCAGCCGAGCGCGGCGATCTGATCGAGCAGCGCGTGGTTGCCCTCGGGGCGATCGGGCGCGAGGTCGCCGAGGTAGAGCAGCCCCGGCAGGCCGAGCCGGTAGTTGATCGTGACGACGACGATGCCGTGCTGCGCGAACGACGCGCCGTGGTAGAGCGGCGTCGACCCCGAGCCCATGATGAACGCGCCGCCGTGGATCCAGACCATCACGGGCCGCTTGCCGCCGCCGGGCGCCGGGGCCGCGGGCGCGAACACGTTGAGGAACAGGCAATCCTCGTCGGAGACGACCTTCTCGGTGACGCCGCTGAGCAGCGCGATGCGCGGATCGCGCGACTGCGCCGGGACCGCCCCGAACCTGGTTGCGTCGCGCTCGCCGCTCCACGGCGCGGCCGGCCGCGGCGGCCGAAACCGCAGCGCGCCGACCGGGGGCGCCGCGTAGGGGATGGCCTTCCAGTGCGCGACGTCGCCGCGCAGCTCGCCGCGCAGCTTGCCGTGGGTGGTCTCGATTACCAGGTTGGTCATTGCAGCACCGCGTGTTCGAGGTCGGCCAGCGCCTCACCGCAATAGACCGCGAGGCGCTGCAAGTGTGGCACGGTATCGCGACAGCCGGTGAAGCCAAAGCACATCATGCCCGCGTAGCTGCTGCACGTGATGTTGAGTGCCTGACCGTGCACCGGAATCGACATCGGGTACGACGCTTCGAGCCGCGCCCCGCGGAAGTACAGCGGCTGATCGGGGCCCGGGACGTTCGAGATCACGACGTTGAACGTCGGCCGCAGGTGGCCCGCCGTGCTGGGGATCATCTGCAGCATCGACGGCGCGGTGAGCAGCGCGCTGTACTGCAGGATCGCCGCCTTCGACATGCCCTGCAGCTGCTGCTTGGCGCGCGTCGTCGAGGTGATGATCCGCGCGAGCCGCTCCGCCGGGTCATCGATATCGGTCGCGAGCGTGGCGAGGATCGCGCCAACCGCGTTGCCGCCGCCCAGCTCGTCCTTCGCGCGGATCGCGACCGGCAGCATCGCGACGAGCGGCGCCTGGGGCAGCGCGTGCTGCTCGAGCAGGTACGTGCGCAGGCTCCCGCCCGACAGCGCGAGCACGACGTCGTTGAGCGTGCCGCTGGCGGCCCTGGCGATCGCGCGGATCCGGGCGAGCGGCAGGCTCTGGGTCGCGAACCGCCGGCTCTTGCTGATCCGCGCGTTGAGCGCGCAGCGGGGCGCCTCGAGCGGCGAGATCAGCTGGTGATCGCCGGCGCGCGACGACTGCACGATATTGCGCAGCGCGCGCACGACGGTCTTCGACGCGCCGTATTGCTCGCGCACCGCGGCGAGCAGCTCCGGGTAGTGGATCCCGCCGCCCCCGCTGCCGGCGGTCTCGCCGGGCTCGCTCGGGTCGCTCGGGTCGCTCGGCCTGGGTGGCGCAGGCGGCCTGGGCACGCGTGCCCGCGACGGAATCGAGAAGAACAGCGGCCGGTCGCGCTCGTCGGGATCGGCCGACAGCCCGTTGATCAGGTTCTGCACCGCCGTGTAACCGTCGACGAGCGAGTGGTGGATCTTGACGTACCACGCGAACCGGCCGCGCTCGAGGCCCTCGATCAGGTGCATCTCCCAGGGCGGCCGATGGAAGTCGACGTGGTGACCGTGCAGCCGCGACACCAGGATGCCGAGCTCGCGCTCGTCGCCCGGCGACGGCAGCGCCGACCGCCGCACGTGATACTCGAGATCGACCGCGGGCTCCTCGACCCACGCCTGCAGCGGATTCCACAACAGGTCCGGCGTCCGCAGCTTGAGGTTCCACGGCGAGTGCACGGTCGTGCCGACGCGCAGCTCGTTCATCAGCTCGCGCAGCTGGTCCGGCGAGCTATCGGGTGCCGGGGTGAACGGCATCAGGCCCGCGACGTGCATCATCTGCTCACGCGACTCCCCGTACAGGAACATCGTGTCGCTCGGCGTCAGGCGTTTGACCACGCCGAGATGCTACATGACGGCCCGACGCCGTGCAGGGGGCATGGCTCCGTCGGTGGCCCCGCCGATCTCTCGCCCTCGCGCTGCGATTTCGACGACCTCGTGGCGAAGTAGCTACAGCCAGCTCCGCTGGCTTTGTGAGAAGTCGCGTAGTTACGCGCCGCTGGTTTCATTCGTTGGAAGCGTCCCCTACCGTAGGCCATGACCGCGTGTCGACCCGGCTGTGGCGCCTGCTGCATCGCTCCGTCGATCTCGGCGTCACTGCCCGCGCTGCCACACGGCAAGGCCGCCGGCGAACGCTGCCCGCACCTGACCGCACAGATCACGTGTGCGCTGTTCGGATCGCGCGACCGGCCCGCCGTGTGCTCGGGCCTGCAACCGTCGCCGGAGATGTGCGGCGATTCGCCGGAGGCCGCGATGGCATTCCTGATCCGCCTCGAGGCGCTCACCGCGCCCAGGGACAGAGCGGGTCCCGCCTCGGTCCGGAAACCATCACCATAATGGTCATTCATATCGCATCATCGATCTAGGATCGTACGTACACGCACGTCTTGCGCCCGGAGCACGGTTTGCGCGTACATTGCTATCGGCGTCGGATACGGCCTGTTCTCGGGTGCCGGCGGCTACGCCAACCAGGTGTGGTTCGACGAGAACCTGCTGCCGCGCAGGATTCCACTATGGCTACGCGGACCTCGAGGCGGGTGGCGTCATGAACGATGTCCACCTGTCGTTCGGCGCCAAGGGGATCGCGGGCGTCGGCCGCGATGGCTTCGGCTTCGGCGTCGAAGGCCGCGTCCGGATCGGCGATCGCGACGCGACGAACCTCATCCTCGCGGCGAGCACGGTCGCGCAGGTTGGCTACCTCTCGCGAGCCTGGGGCATCAGATCGCGCAGCGCGACGCCGGAACCGGCGGGCCCAAGGCGGTGATCGACAAGGATCCGGACCACTGCCTCTACAGCAATGGCACCTACGCGTGCCGGCGCGTCAGCTTCACGTATGTGTATACCGAGGTGGAATACCGGCTGAAGCCGGGCGTACGACCTCACGTACCAGCTCGCCGATCGCTTCACGCTGCGCGCCCAGCTGTCGTACGGCGGCCGCGACGGCGTCGCCCACGTCGGCGGCGGGCTGGGCACCACGGTCGATTTCTAGCCAGGGCCGAGGTCACAGCCAGTCGGGATCGAGGCGCGCGTACGAGTCCTCGCCGGTCGCCCTTGCGGACTGCCTCCGGAAGATCGAGAAGGTCGTGGATGCGTGTCGTCATGCGGAGGCCTTGTTCAGAGCAGTCTGGACGGCGGCCCACGGCGCGGGTTCGAAGTCGTCGGTCGTGATGATCTGGGAGAGGACCTAGTCGAGCGCTTCGGCGGCGCTGATCGCGGGCAGCGGCACACGCACCTCTGGCGCCGTTTCGAGATCGGGTCCGACGTGGCAATGAAGTGCTGCGTGCCCGCCCGCCCCACGTCCTTGGCGGTCACCCTGCGAATTCTTGGTGGTCTCCTGGTCATCGGGCAGATGGACCGCGAGCGTCCACTTCGAGCCGTCCTCGCGTTCCCCCTCGACCATCACGGTGAACATGTGGAGGTGACCGCTTCGGTCGGTGAGCGCCATCAGCGACAGCTTCGCGGAGGCAAGATGTGGAACCCCGTGCAGGGCGAGCGGCTCGGGGCGAATGGACCATTCGACCAAGCCGGCCCTTTGCGGGTTCTGCCCGTAGGTGAATCGACCTTGGATGTTCTGCTCGCAGTAGCCGTGCTTGGCCAACTTGATGAGCCGCATCCGGAACGCCTTGTCCCACTTCTCGGAACCAAGCTTCCGCGCATCGCGGTGAGCGCAATAGAGATCCACCCAGGGCTTCACGAGTGCCCTCGATCTTCGAGCAGCATGGCGTTGTGCGCCGTGCGAAAATTGGACGCGGTCTCGGGCAGCTCCCCGGACCGCCAACGCGTGAGCCACGCTTCCGGCGTCACGCCGTGCTCGCGCTCGAAGGCGGCTCGCTCGTTCGGCACGTCGATCTCGGCGAGCGCCTCCGGATCGGCGTCGCTGCCACTGATCCAACTTCGAAGGCTCGGGGCCTCGTTCGCGAGGGCTCGCTCCCCATCACCGTCTCTGAGCAGGAACAGAACGATGGGCTGGGATCGCGCTGGCTCCTCAAGCATGCGGTCTCGATTCGCATCGAGATCGAGCACCGCTTCCCGCTCTTCCTTCGGGATCAGGAGGACTAACCGTGTCGGCTCCGCGAGGGCAGCCTCGACGTTGGACACCCACAGAGCTTGCGCTTCTTCGGGGACCAGACTCTCCACCTGCTCGATGAGCCAGTCACGCAGGCCGAAGTCGGGACACAGGATGATCGCGACCCCTCCAGCTTCACGGTCGACGGCATTGAGCATCGACTGGATGGCGTTACGCATGGCTGCCGCCCGTGTCGAACGCCGCCTGTGCGAGAGGATGGACGTCGAGGACGCGAGCGCCACCGCGCAGTCGCTCGAGGAGGATGCCGTGGGCCATCAGACGGATCTTGCGGTCGAGCTCAAGCTCGCTGCCGTTGGTCCCCGCCGCGCCTCGAATCGCGTCGATGTCCCCCGGCAACAAGAGCCGACGGAAGCTATCGATCTGGTCCGCGCACGCGTCGTTCAAGTCCTCGACGATCGGCCACGGGTCAGAGCGCCGGAGCTTCGCGTAGGAGCCTGCATCCGCGAGGAGTTGCAGGAACACGCGAGGCAAGCCTCCGCTCCAACGAATCGCGTCGTCGACCAGATTGCGTCTGGCGGCTACGCGCGCGCGCGCCTCGTCGAGACTGACCTCCTCAGTGCCGACGACGGCGTCCGTATCGAACTCTCCCTCGGGCCAATGCAGACGCTGGAGCAGGAGCTTTCGCAGAAACTCGCGGCCCGGTCTGCCTGCATCGCTCTGAACGTCGAGTGCGCGAACCGCGATGAACCGCTCGCCGGTCCGAATCACCGTCTCGGCCCGCGGTCCGAACGCCGCGTGCCACGGGATGACGACGACCAGCTCGACTTCGTCGCGGAGGGAGGCCAGCGCCTCGAATAGCTCCAGGCTCTCGGGGCCTTGCGGCACCTTCTCGAGCCCGTCGAGGAGCAAGGTCACATGACCCTGCCTGGAACTCCGCGTGATCTCGGTGAGCGCGACGTTCAAGAGCACGCTCGGCGTGGCCTCGTGCGTGACGCTCTCTCCGCCCAGGTCTGCGTTCACCTTGTCAAGGGCGTTCTTCAGGCTGGCCGACAGCCGTAGGTGAAGCAACTCCTGCGCGAGGTATCCGACCTTCTGGGCGATCCGCAGGCGCATGCGATCGGGCGTGAGGCGGCGCATGTTCTCGAAGCGGTCGAGCTGCACCAGACACGCAATGCGGTCCGACTGGAGCATCTGGGCGGCGCGCGCCAGCTCGGTGCTCTTGCCCACGCCTGCAGGGCCGCCGACGAGAAGTGGCGAGCGATCGGCCAGGATCCATTGGGAGATCTCGTCGCCCGCAGAGCCGGTCCTCGCGACGTACTCGGCAGCGCCTGGCAAGACCGGGGCGTGCGGCTTCAGGGCTTTCCAATCGATGGTCGTCATGCTCCGTCTCCCGTGGCTACGTAACGAGCCTGGCGCCCACTCAGCTTCTCGACCAGACCGTCGGCTTCGAGGAGATCGATCTCGTAGAGTCGGCCCGATGACGGGTCGTAGAGATCGTGCAGCTCCCACACCTGATGCGGGTCGGTGTCCGAGAGGGGCTCGTGCTTGTCGACGAGGTCCAGCGCCTGTCGCTCCCATGGGTAAAGCGTTGCGCGACCGCGATGGATGCGTCCCTCGGAGAAAGCCACTACCTGTCCCTCATGTTGCGCGCGAGCTTGGCTGCTTCGGGTTCGGCATCGATTCTGTGAGGTCAGAGGGCTCGTCACTTCGACTCCTCCTCGCTGCTGGCAAAGCGGCGGGTCTTCGCGTCGATCCATGCGTCCAAGTCCGTGCGGCGGAAGCGCCACTGGCCGCCCACCTTGAACCCTGGCAGTTCCCCCTTCTGCGCCATCGTGTAGACGGTTTTCGCTGCGACTTTCAGCAGTTGAGCGACTTCGGGTAGCGTGAGGATCTCGTCCGACATGGGCGAAGCTTCGGCAGCGGTTGGCAAGGGTTGCCAGCGTTCGCCAGAGTACACCTGGCTTGACGGCCCCTCAAGCCACCAGACCCAGCTCCACTCGATCATGGGCGTGTTCGCCCGCGAGGAGGCCGACGCGCAGTTCGCCCTGGGCTCCGGAACCTCGTGCGCGGCCGGCTCAGCGTGAGGGCGCGCACGCCGCGCAGGTCTGCGCTGCGATCATGACGACCGGCCGCTCGTTGCGCGGCGCGAGCAGGTGCGACGTCGAACGGATGATCACCGGGTAGCGCCGATCACAGCCAATCGGGATCGAGGCGCGCGTACGAGTCCTCGGCCTCGCGGCACAAGGTCGCGAGGTGATCGATCCGCGGTAGCTCGGTCCGGATCCAGTACTGCGCCGCGGCGAGCTTGGCGCGGTAGTAGCCCGCGTCGCGCGACGCCCGGCCACGCGGCAGGCTACCGGCGAGCGCTTCGTGGGCGATCGCGGCCAGCTCGAGCCATTGCCAGGCGATGACGACGGTGCCGAACAGATCGAGGTAGTCGGTCGCGTGCCACAGCATCGCCTCGGCGTCGCCTGACAGGCCGCGCTGCGCCAGCTCGGCCGTGAGCTGGCCGACCACCCCGATCGCGCGCTCGAGGGCGGCGATCCACGCCGCGTCCACCCCGGCGGCCCGGGCGCGCGCACACGCGGCCGCGATCTCGGCGCCGAGCGCGACGAGCCCGGCGCCGCCCTTGGCGACCGCGCGGCGGCCGAGCAGATCGATCGCGTGGATCCCGGTCGTGCCCTCGTGGATCGAGTTGAGCTTCTGATCGCGCAGCCAGGCCTCGGGCAGATACTCGCTCGAGTAGCCGTAGCCGCCGTGGATCTGCAGGGCGAGCGCGTTGGCCTCGAAGCCGCGCTCGGCCGGGAACGACTTGGCGACCGGCGTCAGCAGATCGAGCAACAGCCCCGCCCGCTCGCGCTCGGCCGGATCGACGGCGTGGTGCGCCAGATCGGCGTAGGACGACACCCGCGCGAGCAGCACGAGCCCGCCCAGGACGATCGCCTTCTGGCGCAGCAGCATGCGCCGCACGTCGGGGTGCGCGGCGATCGGCACCTGCGGCGTCGCGAGCGCCTTGCCGGTGATCGGCCGGCCCTGCGTGCGCACGCGCGCGTAGGCGACCGCCTCGTGGTAGGCGACCGACGCCGTCGTCACGGCGTTGAGGCCGACCATGATGCGCGCCTCGTTCATCATCTGGAACATGTAGCGGATGCCCTGGTGCGGCTCGCCGACGAGCCAGCCGCGACAATCGCCGCGCTCGCCATATGCCAGGGCCAGGCTCGGCAGGCCGCGCCAGCCGATCTTGTGGATGAGGCCGGTGACCGCGACGTCGTTGTCGACCAGCGCGCCGCCCTCGAGCCGGCGCTTCGGGATGCAGAACAGCGAGACGCCCTTCATGCCGCCGGGCGCACCGCGGATCCGCGCGAGCGTCATGTGGACGATGTTCTCGGTGAGATCCTGATCGCCGCCGGAGATGAAGATCTTGGCGCCGCGCACCAGGTAGTAACCGTCGGGGGTCGGCTCGGCGGTCGTCGTGATGTCGGCCAGGCTCGAGCCGGCCTGCGGCTCGGTCAGCGCCATCGTGCCGGTCCACTCGCCGCGGTACATCCGCGCCATATACGTCGCGCGCAGGGCCTCGTCGCCGAACGCCTCCAGCAGGTGCGCCGCGCCCTGGGTCAGCCCGAGGTAGCCGTAGGCCGACAGGTTGCCCGCCATCAGGTACGCGCTCGCGAGCGAGAACACCGTGAGCGGCACCTGCGAGCCTCCGACGGTGTGCGGGCGCGGCGCGGCGACCACGCCGAGCTCGGTCAGCCGCCCGTAAAGCTCGCGCATCCGCGGATGGACGCGGACCTGGCCGTCGACCAGGCGCGGCGGGTCGCTGTCGAGCGCGCGGTAGGCGGCGAACAGCGCGCCGCGCGCCAGCTCGCGGACCGACTCGAGCAGCATCTGGCAGGTCTCGCGATCGTGCTCGGCGAAGTACGGCAGCCGCAACAGCCGGCCGAGATCGAGGACCTCGTCGAGGATGAGCTCGACGTCGCGATCATCGAGGAGCGGGTTGGTCGTGGAGGTCATGGCGACGCGGCCATCGTTGCACAGCTCTTGCGCGCCAGGTGCGAGCCGCGCTCGTTCCGCGGGGCGCTACGGGGCGTTCAGCGCGTGGGGGGTCGGGGTCGGGATGATCATGAAGTCGGCGCTGTTGTCGTTGGTGTCGTTGCCGTCAAACGGCAGCCGCGACGCGCTGACCCCGTTGGACATCATCATCGTCGCCTTGGTCTCGATGAACGGGTTCGCATCTGCGACCGTGCCGTACGCGACCGAGTCGACGAGGCTCCCCAGGTCCTTGGGCCCGTCGCGTAGCGCCACGGCACCGCTCATCTGCTGCATGATGCCGCTCGTCCCCGGCCACGTGCCGTCGCTGGTGCCCGTGTAGGAGGAGCCCGCGTACAGCCGGAGCTCGCCGGGCAACATCTGCCCGGTGAGCGTCACCATGAGGTTGCTGTCCGGCACGCCGGAGATCGTGCCCGCGGCGCGGTAGACCAGCGTCCAGCTGGTGACATCGACGGCGTTCGTGCACGGATTGTAGACCTCGACCCATTCGTCGGCCCCCCCGGACGCGCCCCCGGTGACCACCTCGTTGATCACCGGATGGCACGGATTGGCCGTGACGGTTGCCTTGGCCACCGCCGGTATCGCGGTGCCGAGGCTGGCCTTGATCGTCACGGTCCCGGCCTGCGTCCCACCGATGACCACGCCCGGCCCGCCGATCGCCGCGATCGTGTCGTTCTCGGAGGTGCACGTCGCATCGGCAGTGACGTCGTCCATGGTCCCATCGAACTGGACGTGCAGAACGTGCAGCCGTACGGTCTGAAGCTGCGAGATCTTGAAGTCCGTGGAGCTGAACACCAGGCGATCCGTGACGGGGCCTCCCCCCGCGCTCGGATCTTCAATTCCGAGCAACATCGCGCACCCCCCGAGGGGGAGCATCGCCAGGGCGGCCAGGACGCGCACGCGGCAAGCCTATCAGAGAGTCCCGGCCGGGGTTTTCGGTTTCGTCGCCCGACGGCCGTCATGGGGCAGAGATCACGCACGCCCACACGTCGTCGCGCCGTTGTCGACAAGGTCGACAGCCGCGACGCTGGCGCGAATGCCGTCTGGGACGGCGCGCACGTCGCGAGCGGCGCGGCGACGCCGGCGCCGGACCTGGTTACTTCTTGCCCCAGAGCTGCTGCGCGGTGTTCGACGCGAACCCGCCGCCCCAGCCGACCGCGGCGCCGATCGGCCCGCCGACCTGGCTCCCGATCGTCGAGTCCTGGCCGCGCACGGCCTTGTAGGCCGCGTCGAAGCCGGCGCCGAGCGTCTCGCCGGCCTGGCGTCCCGGGCCCGCGGCGGCGTTGCCGGCCTGAACGGCCTGGCCGAAGTCGTAGCCGCCGGTCACCGTCGAGAGATCGACGTGGTCAACGGTCGAAAGCGTGGTGGTCTCAACAAGTGCGAGTGCGTGCATGGCGTAGCTCCCGGATGGTTCGATGCGAGGTTGATGTGGACGCTCTCGACCTGGAGCAACCCGCGTACCGATCCGAGCAGCGAGCTAACTGCCATGAGCAACGAGCTCTGCGCGCCGGCACCGCGAGCGGGGCGAGCCTGCCGATAGGCAGCTTGTCAACCACGCGCGGCGATCACATCGCGAGCGGCTCATCGGGAGCCGTACCGGCAAGCCGCGCCCCGCCCGGCACATCTGCGCGGGGATCCTTGCAGTTCGATCTCAGGGGCTTAGGATTGCCGGATGCATCGCAGCCTGCTCATCGCCTGCGCGCTGTGGCCGATCGCCTCACGTGCGTCGGCAGAGCCGCCCTCCCCACCCCCGGCGCTCCCCGCGATCGAGCTCGTCGCGAACCACGTCGAGGTCGACCATGCCTCCGCGATCCCGACCGACAGCTTGTTCGAGGTCGGTGACACCGCGATCAAGCCGGCGGCGCGGCCCCTGCTCGATGCGATCGGCAAGCTGCTCGCCAGGGACGCATCATCGACCTTCTCGATCGGCTGCCACACCGACGATACGGCGCCCGACAACGATCACACCGGCGGCTACAACCAGAAGCTCAGCCAGCAGCGCGCCGACGCGGTGGCCGGCTACCTCGCCAAGCACGGCATCGCCGCCAAGCGCATGATCGCCAGGGGTTACGGCCGGGACAAGCCGGTCGTCGACAACACGAGCGACGACGGCAAGCGCCGGAACCGGCGGCTCGAGATCGCGATCGTCGCCGAGGTCCGCCCACCGGACGCCGCGGATCTCGCGATCTACACGAAGGCGATCAAGGGCAAGGGCGCGCTGATCGCGACGATCGCGACCAACCAGGGCACGATCCATTGCCAGCTGTTCGACGACAAGGCGCCGAGCGCCGTCGCCAACTTCATCGGCCTCGCGACCGGCCAGAAGCCGTGGACCGATCCGCAGAGCGGCAAGACGATCCGGGGTAAGCCGTTCTACGACGGCCTGGTGTTTCACCGCGTGATCCCGCACTTCATGATCCAGGGCGGCGATCCGCTCGGCGCGGGCACCGGCGGCCCGGGCTACACGTTCGAGGACGAGCTCCCTCCCGACCTGACCCACAAGCCCGGCACGCTCGCGATGGCGAACGCCGGGCCGAGCACGAACGGCAGCCAGTTCTTCATCGACGAGATCGAGGCCACCTGGCTCAACAACCACTTCACGATCTTCGGCCAGTGCAAGGAGGTCGACGTCGTCACCAGGATCGCGAGCGTCCCGCGCGGCCCCAGCGACAAGCCCGACAGCCCGGTGACGATCTCCAGGATCACGATCGCGCGCGGCGCGCTATAGCGACCTCGGACGGCGCGGGGGCTCTCAGGGCCTCGGGCGCCCTCGCCTCACCGTTCCGGGGGGCCCATCGCGGCCATCGCGGCCTCGACGCTCTTGTTGTCGCGGCACGCGGTCATCGCGGGCGTCACCTTGGTCAACAAGGCCTCCAGCGTGGCCCGGTTGCGCTGATCGAACGCCGCCCGCTCCTCCTGGGTCTGGTGCTTCTCCATCTCGGCCAGCTGATCCAGGAGCGCCCGGTTCTGGGCGGTGAACGCCCGGATATCGGTCGCCATCTTCTCGCAGTCCTTGGCATCGGCAACGAACAGGTCGGCCATCTGCTGCGCCATCGCGAGGCCCTTGGCCTCGCGCTCGCGGCTGGCCGCGCTCGAGCCGGACGCGGGGTCGGCGGACTTGGCCGGGGCAGCCGCTGGCACGTTCGGCTGGGCCCCGGCGGGCGTGCTCGGCGCGCCGGTTTTTGTGACCTGGTCCGGCGTGGCCCCCGACGGCTTGCCGGCTTTCTTGCAGGCGATGATCAGCATCGCGACCGAGCACAACACGACGGGGAACGTGCGCAGCATGGAGCTCTCCTTGGTGCGGCGCACCGTTCCACAGAAGCCCCCCGGCGCGCCAACCGCCCCGTCCCCAATCGCCGCCGGCGGCGCGCGATCATGACTGGCGCGCGCGCGGCACTGCGAGTTACACTCGCTGCCGTGTCCACGGTCGCGAGTTACGGGCTCGCCATTCTCGGGTTTGCCATGATGGCGTCGGCGGTGCTTCGCACCCTGGCGTCCAACCTGAAGTACATCTACACGCGCCCGCTGATCATCAACGCGCTGCGCACCAACGCGAACCACGCCGAGAACCTGTGCAAGACCGCGCCGGATTCGTACTTCGGCGCGGTCGGCGCGGCGCTCAAGACCGGCGGGATGGTGCGCTCGCGAGATCCGAAGGTCATCGTCACCGCCACCGTGCCGGCCTACGACGCCGCCGGCATGGCCGTGTCGATGCGCTGGAAGCAGGTCGTCGGTCGGGTCAAGCTCGCGGGGATGGCCGCCGGCGGGGCCGTCGTGGTCGGCATGTCCAAGGGCTTCCCGCCGATCCTGGTGCTCGTCCTCGCCGTGAGCGTCGGCATCGGTTTCCTGTGGCTGTATTTCTACAAGGCTGAGGTCGACCGCTGCATCATCCTCGCGCGCGCCGAGATTCTTCCCGAGGTCGATCGCTCATTTGTCGACGGTCGCTACGTGTTTCCGCCGCTTCCGCCGGGCTGAGCACCCGGCGGCGTACTGATTCTTCGGATGGCAGTGAGCCCGTTCGTACGCATCTGAATCCGAGCTAATCTGACCACTTGTCCCGCCTGCGTGGTTTTTTGCAGCCGCGTCCGGCCACGGCGCTACGCTAGTGATTGTAGCGAGCCAGTCGCTGAGCTGAAGGAGGTTGCGATGGCGAGGATTTTAGTAGTCGATGATCTGCCTGACGTCGCACGCGCGATTGCACGCATGTTGCACAACCACGAGACCGTGGTCGAGACCGATCCGCGGCGGGCGATCGCCCGGATCGTCGGCGGTCGGTTCGACGTCGTGCTGGTCGATTTCGATATGCCGTACATGACCGGTCGCGCGGTCTCCGACGCGCTGGCCGCCGCCCAGCTCGCACGGCCGCCGATCGTCCTGGTCATGTCGGGCAGCGAGAACGTGGCATCGCTCTACGCCACCGGGCGCGCCGTGCTGATCAAGCCGTTCAGCGGCAACGAGCTGCGCGACCTGGTCTCGACGATGCTGAACGAGCACGCGGAGCTCGCGGAGCACACGCAGCACCACCCGGGCGCATAGCGTCGAGCAGCCCGCGCCCCGCGCGCGGACATGAACTGCCGATCATCCCGCGCTGGATTCGCTTGCGCGGGCTGAAAACGAAGTCGAGCTTCGGCTACGCTAGTGCCATGACATCGTTTGTCGAGATCTGTGGCCTGGCCACCCACATCGCCGTCGATGGGCCGCCCGGCGCCCCGGCGCTCCTGCTGATGCACTCGCTCGGGACGAACCTGCACCTATGGGATGCGCAGGTCGACCGCCTGGCGCGCGGGTTCCGCGTCGTGCGGTTCGACATGCGCGGCCATGGCCTGACCGAGGTCGGCGCCGGCCCGTGCACGCTCGATGACCTCGCCGGCGATGCCCTCGCCGTGCTGGACGCCTGTGGCATCAAGGTAGCCCACGTGGGCGGCATCTCGATCGGCGGCATGATCGCGCAGGCCGTCGCTGCCCGTGCTCCCGAGCGCGTGGCCTCGCTGATCCTGTGCGACACCGCGCTCGCCCTGCCACCACCCGACATGTGGCGAACCCGCGCCGCCACGGTGCGCGCGCAGGGTGTGGCCGCGATTGCCGACGCCACCCTCGCGCGCTGGGCCACACCGGCGTACCTGGCCTCACCCGCTGGCCGTGGCCTGCGCGCGATGCTGCTCCGGACCGATCCCCAGGGCTATGCGGCGGCGGCCGAGGCGCTCGCGACCGCCGATCTGTCGCACACGACCCCGAAGCTCCGCGTCCCCGCGCTCGTGGTGGTCGGCGAGCTCGATCCTTCGACGCCGATCGCGGCCGCCGAGGCCCTGCGTGCGGCGCTTCCCGGCGCCCAGCTCGCCGTGATTCCGCGCGCCGCGCACCTCCCGCTCGTCGAGCAGCCCGAGGCCGTCACGACCGCGATCCAGGCGTTCTTGACGCCGGCCGACGTCGATCTCGCCGCCACAGGCGCGCGCGTCCGCGCCGAGGTGGTCGGCGCCGACCACGTCGCGCGCGCGGCCGCGTCGACCACCGCGCTCGATCGCGACTTCCAGGCCTACATCACCCAGGCTGCGTGGGGTGGCGTGTGGGCGCGCCCGCACTTCGATCGCCGCACGCGCAGCATCGTCACGCTCGCGCTGCTCGCCGCGCTCCGTCAACCGCACGAGTTCGCGCTGCACGTCCGCGCGATGAAGCACACCGGTGCCACGCACGCTGATCTCACCGAGCTCTTGCTCCACGTCACGGTGTACGCGGGGGTTCCGGCCGCGAACACCGCGATGAGCATCGCCAAACAAGTCCTCGAGGAGTCGCCATGACCGAGCCTGCGTACCTGCCCTTCCCGCCCGGCAGCCAGCCGCCGTATGCCGTCCCGAACTACCGCAGCAGCACCCTGCGCGCGCCGCACCAGCCGCTCGTCGCGGCCGTGCCCACGATCGAGCGCTCGGGTCCGGTGTTCTCTCCCAACCAGTTCCTGGCCGCGGCCGATCTGTCGCGCGAGGCCGGCCGGATGGCGTTCGGCGAACGCATCCTCGTCGCCGGGCGCGTCACCGACGAGGCCGATCGCCCGGTCCCCAACACGATGATCGAGCTGTGGCAGGCCAACGCCGCGGGCCGCTACCACCACGTCGCCGACACGCGCGACGTCCCGCTCGATCCCAACTTCCGCGGCACCGGCCGGGTGTTCACCGACCACGACGGTCGCTACCAGTTCCTCTCGATCAAGCCCGGCGCCTATCCCTGGGGCAACCACGCCAACGCGTGGCGCCCGGCCCATATCCACTTGTCGCTGTTCGGCGCGTCGTGGGGCGCCCGGATGGTCACCCAGATGTACTTCCCCGGCGATCCGCTGCTCGATCTCGATCCGATCTACCAGGCGACTCCCGATCCGGACGCGCGGGCGCGACTCGTCGCCGCGTTCGACCTCACGCTCACGCAAGCCAGCGAGGCGCTCGGCTACCGGTTCGACATCGTGCTGCGCGGTCTTCACGCCACCCCGATGGAAGGAGCTCACTGATGCGCCCCACGATGCACCCTGTCACGGCCAGCCAGACCATCGGGCCGTTCTGGCACCCGCTCGGCGATCCCGCGCTCTCCGATCTGACGCGGTTCGGCGCCACCGGCTCGCGGCTCGAGCTCACCGGCTGTGTGTTCGACGGCAGCGGCGCGCCGGTCGAAGATGCCTGCATCGAGATCTGGCAGGCCACGCCGCTCGCCTCGCCGGTGTTCCCCGGCTGGGGGCGATGCGCGACAGGGCCCGGCGGCAAGTTCGGCTTTGTCACGCTCGCCCCCGACGCCGGCGCGCCCTATCTCGCCGTCGCGATCTTCGCGCGCGGCCTCGTCAAGGCGCTGTGGACGCGCGTCTACTTCGCCGACCCCGGTGATCCGCTGCTCGCGGCCTTGCCCGCGGCGCGGCGGGCGACGCTGCTCGCGCGTGCCGAGGAGGCCCGCTGGCGCTGGGACGTCCGGCTGCAAGGCGACGGCGAGACCGTGTTCCTCGAGCTGTGACGCTCGCGTTCGCGACAGACGCGCGACCTCCGTCTCGAGCGCGGCGCGGGTTTCCTTCGCCGCGGCTCCCAATGCTCACAGCGGAACCATCACGCCGATCGCGCGCAGAATGGCCTTCTCGATCTCGAGCATGCGCCCTGCTGACAGCGGGCCACCGAGCGCGGTCGGCACGAGTCGATCTTTGTGTAACGTCGTGATCTGCTCGCACTTCGCGACCGATGGCAGCTTGATCCCACCTTCGCCTCGTCGCAGGCGAACATGTGTAGGCGCATCACGAAGTACGCTCGAGAGCGGCACCACGATCAGATCGGTGGCGAGCGCATTGCGAAAATCAGGCGAGAGGACGAGGGCCGGACGGCGCTTGCGCCCGGGTTCGTCGGGGATCTCGACCCAGTACACG
>Ga0308175_100000233_pt1 | contig 42660 bp, 35 predicted proteins | sample PhyCR1_3_FD_203893 | JGI IMG/M metagenome (GOLD analysis project Ga0308175, IMG submission 203893) | Soil microbial communities from UC Gill Tract Community Farm, Albany, California, United States - DLSLS.C.R1 | ecosystem: Environmental > Terrestrial > Soil > Agricultural land | place: USA...
GCCCTCGTGCAACGTCATGGCGAGGACCCGCACCCCACCGGTGACGTGCAGCGGCGCTACGTCCGCCGCCGCGATACCGAGGATGGCATGGTCAAGATCGAAGCCGTCCTCCACCCCGAAGAGGCCGAGTTGGTCTGGGCCATGCTCGATCATGCCGCCAAACAACCTGTTCCTGATCCGGCATCCCCCGCGGGGAGCGCGGCCAGCGATGTCGCGCATGGTGATGTCGCAGGTCGCGATCCCGAGCGCAGCGATTCCGCGGAATCACCGCGGCCTGCACGGGACCACGAGGTCAGCGGCAGCCCATCGCCACAGACCGTTGCTGGCGAGGGAAGTGATGGAACCGCCGATTCCGCGGAATCACCGCGGCCTGCACGGGACCACGAGGTCAGCGGCAGCCCATCGCCACAGACCGTTGCTGGCGAGGGAAGTGATGGAACCGCCGATTCCGCGGAATCACGCGACGTGAGCGAGCCCACATCAGGGCATGGCGCGGGCGTGCTGCACCAGCGCGCTGATGCCGCCAAGCGCGCCTTCAACCGCGCCGATGCGCTCGTCTCCCTCGCCCAGGGCTACCTCCGCGGCGATCGACCCCATCGTTCGCCGATCGAGGTCACGCTCACGATTCCGGTCGCAAGTCTGCATTCCGACATCGCGGATCCCATCGAAGCCGGCGAGATGGGCGAATCCTTCCTCTCGCAGGATGCCGCGCGACGCCTCAGCTGCGACGCCGGCGTGGTCGAGGTCACCGAAGACGAGCACGGCGTTCCGCTGTCGGTCGGACGCAAACGGCGAACGATCGCAGGTGCGCTCAGGCGTGCGCTGTACAAGCGTGATTCAACCTGTACGTTTCCCGGGTGCACCCACCGGATCTTCCTCGAAGGCCACCACATCAAGCACTGGGCCGACGGCGGCGAAACCAGCCTGAATAATACCGCGCTCTTGTGTACCTTCCATCACCGCTATGTCCACGAATATGGCTATGAGATCGAACTCGGCCCTGATCAGCGACCGCAGTTTCGGGATCCGTATGGCCGGGTGGTGGCCGCGACACCACCGCGTCCAGCGGCGGAAGACCTCGGCTGGCCACGGATCCAGGCGATGAATGATCCCCTCGCGATCGACGCCGACACGATCGCCTGCCAGTGGGATGGCAAGCCGGTCGATTACGGCACCATCGTCGGGCACTTTGTAGTCGCCGATCGCCTTTGACAGTTCCACGCACTGAACTGCGCCAGACACTCCCGCGCCGGCCCGAGCACCGGCCCCACCCGACAGGTTTACTTTCGCGCCGGCATCCACGATCGTCGAGCCGGTGACGTCGTCGCGTGCGATGGAGCTCGCCGACGTTGACGGACCCGGCGAGCCTCGCCGTCCAGAACGTCCGATCGGGCGCAGGACGCGGGACGTCGGACCAGCCGTACGCTGGGAGATCGGCGATCACCCGCCTGAAGCCCTTCGCGAGCACGGTCGCCAGCGTCGCCCGTCACCTTGATCGTAGCCTGGGCCCTTAATCCCGCATTCGGAGCATCGAGCGCGATTCCAGGCCGAAGCTGCTCGGCCACCAGGCTCTCCTCGCAACGACGTATTGCTGACACGGGTGCTGGCCAGACCTGGTATGCAAGTATGCATCCTCACCAAGAGGCGTGGAAGCCATCGTACCGCGGCGCGCCTCTGCCTCGATCAGCTTGCCCAAGCCCGGTCCGAGCTCGCCACACAGCTCTACGCCACCGCGACGCAACGCGCCTCCACGCAGCGCCCCGCGGCTGTCGCGGCCCTGCGCACGCGCATCGATGACCTCGAGGCAGCGCTCAGCACGGCGAGTGCGGAGTTCCGTGCACAGAACGAACCCGTCACCTTGGCCAACGTGCAAGCCGCACTGCCACCGGGCGCGATGCTGGTCGAGTTAGTGCGCTACCGCCGCTTCGATGCGCGAGCCCAGCCCCCCCAGCAAGAGGAGCGCTATGTCGCCTACCTCGTGACTGCACACGGTCCGCCTCGATGGGTCTCCCTCGGAGAAGCCGCGCCGATCGACGCCGCGGTCGATGCCGTGCTCACTGCGCTCAAGCCCACGGTCCGCACGGACGCCACCCGGAGTGCCCTACAGCACCTCGACGCCCTCGTGGTCGCCCCGATGCGCGACCAGCTGACCGAGGTCTCGCACCTGGTCCTGGCCCCGGACGGCAAGCTCAACCTCGTCCCGCTCGAGGCGTTGATCGACCCCCAGGGCCACTACGAGCTCGAGCGCTACCTCGTCAGCTACCTGAGCTCCGGCCGCGATCTCTTGCGGCTCGCCGCGCACCGCGCATCCCAATCGCCGGCTGTGATCGTGGCGGATCCCGACTATGGCCCGCCGCCTCCACATCCGGCGGCTGACACAATGGCGTTCCGACCGCTCCCCGGCGTTCGCGCCGAAGCGGCCGAGCTCGGCAGGTACTTCTCCACGCCACCGATGACCGACAAGCAAGCGACCAAGGAAGCGCTCGCGGCGCTCCTCGGACCGGCGATCCTGCACATCGCCACCCACGGGTTCTACGCGCGAGATCCGGGCACCACGTCCGCGCCCGGGTCGCGCGGTGCCTCCGCGGCGCCCAATGCCGCGTCCGCCCCACCTGCGCCGCGTGGCATCTACGTGGATCTCGACGGCGGCATGTCGTCGCTGTCCCCGCCGCCCTCGTCCAGCGACCCCGTCGAAGCCCTCGATCGGTCCGGGCTGGCGATGGCCGGCGCCAATCAAGGTGCCCACGGCATCGTCACCGCGCGCGAGATCGCCGGCTTCGACTGGTGGGGGCACCCAACTCGTCGTGCTCTCGGCGTGCCAGACCGGGGTCGGTGCGGTCCCATCCGGCGATGGCGTCTACGGCCTGCGCCGCGCGCTGGTGCTGGCCGGCGCCGAATCCCAGGTGGTGAGCCTGTGGAACGTCAACGACTCGTCGGCCCGTGTGCTGATGCGCGACTACTACGGCGAGTTGAGCCGCGGCACCGGCCGGGCCGAATCGCTGCGCCAGGCCAAGCTGCACCTGCTGCACCAACCCCGTTATGCGCATCCCTACTACTGGGCCGCGTTCATTCCCGCCGGAGACTGGCGCCCACTGGACAAGAACACGTTCCGCCCACAATGATGCACCCCATGATCACGATGGCCAAGATCCGGCCAATCGGTTCCTGCACGATGTTGAGGGCGCGCGCCTCCTTCGCGGGGATCTTCTTCCCGAGCGGATAACGGCGCCGATCGATCTTCGCGCGGACGACGCGCCGGGACCGCGTCGTCGTGTTCAGCGTCGTCGACGACGATTGACGATCGCGTCGTCGGCGGCGCTGGCGAGCGTCGGTTCGGCCTGGTAGACGTGACGCATGGAGAGGGTCAAGTTCTCGGGGCAGAGCGAGAAGCGCTTCGACGACTTCCTGAAGCTGCGCCTCGATCGCCTCGAGCCGGTGGTCGCGAAGCGCGAGTGGCTCGCGGGCTCCTTCTCCGTCGCCGACATCCTCATGGCGGACGTGCTGCGCCTCGTCGATCGCTTCGAAGGGCTCCCGGCGCATCCCGAGACGCGTGACTACCTGAAGCGCGCGACGGCGCGGCCCGCGTTCGTGAAGGCCCACGCCGACCAGATCGCTCATTTCGCCAAGGCCGACACCTGAGACTCGAGCTGGACCGCGCCGGCGTGTATACTTTCTTGGAGAGCTATGCGCCACCGCTCGCGACTCCTGTCTTCGCCGCTGCTCGGCGGTGTCATCCTCGGCGCGTTCGGGTGCAGCGAGGCGCCCAGCGCGCCGATGGGCGTGCCCGAGAATGCGCGGCCTGTCTCGGTCCAGCCGCTCCCCGAGGCCGACCGGGTGCGCTTCAGCAGTGGCATGACCACGCGACAGCGCCTCGTGGTTCGCGATCATTCGACCTGGGTGACGGTATGGCCGCAGATCGACGGCAGGATCCCGCCCGCCCCCGTTCCGACGATCGACTTTTCCAGCAGCGTCGCCATCGTCGCGGCCATGGGGACGGAACCCACGACCAGCTACGAGATCACTGTCGACGACGTCCGCACCCTTCATGAGGACGCCTGGATCTCGGTCACCGAGGAGTCCCCGAGCCCGGAGTGTACCGTTGGTGACGTGATCACCGCGCCGGTCGCCGTCGTCGTGGTGCCGCGATTCGCCGGCCAGGCGACGTTCCTCGAGCACACCGCGCAGGGCGCCTGTCGATAGACGAGCCGGATCGGCGACGCCGTGCGGAGCCGCGCGGTTCGAAAACTGGCGCGCGGGCCTGGGGTCGACGACCATCCCCGCATGATCGAACGCCGCCACCGCCGCAGCCACAACCAGGCCGAAGCGATGCAGATGCTCCTCACCGCCCACCGTGCGCGGCTGGACGCTCGCACCCTCGTGGTCATGACCGAAGACGGCCGCATGCTCGCCTCCGCGGGCGACGCCCCGGAGTCGGTCGCGTCTGCGGTCGCCGCCGGAACGGCAGAGGTGCCCGGCGCGACGCTCGCGACCTGGCGGCTTCAGGCTGGGGACAACCGCATCGTCATCGGATCGTGGGGTGGCAAGCTGAGCTGCGAGCTCGGCGACGGCGTGCGACGCATCCTCGGCTGAGCCGCGCGCCGCGCAACGACCGGCGCAGGACGTTGGACGGCGAACCGGGACGCACGTGAAGTAACCATGAAGCCGAGCCTGGCCAAAATTGCTCCGTTCGTTTTTGTTCTGCTGTGGAGCACCGGCTTTATCGGATCGAAATACGGAGTTCGCAACGCTGAGCCATTCACGTTCCTCGCGCTGCGATTAGCGATCGCCACGGTCCTCATGCTCGGGCTGGCGACGCTCGTCAAGCGCAACCAACGCCTGACCGGCATCCAGTACCTCCACGCCTCCGTGGTCGGGCTCCTGCTGCACGGCACCTACCTCGGCGGCGTGTACTACGCCCTCCTCCTCGGCATGCCGGTCGGCACGACGGCCGTCATCGTCGGGATGCAACCGCTCATCAGCGCGATCGTCGCCCGATACCTGTTCGAGGAGCCGGGCAGCCTGCTGCAATGGGTGGGGCTCGTGCTCGGGTTCGTGGGCGTCGTGATGGTGGTCGGCCAGAAGATCAATACGAACGTCCCGATGTCCTCGTATCTCGCCGCCGGCATTGGCTTGTTTGGGGCCACCGCCGGAACGCTCTACCAGAAGCGCTTTGGCAACGGCATCCCCCTGCTCGGCGGAACCGCCGTGCAGTACCTGGCCACGACGCTGGTGCTGATTCCTCTGGCCCTTGGCTTCGAGACGCTCAAGATCGTCTGGTCCCACGAGTTGATCTTCGCGCTCATCTGGCTCGTCTTCGTGCTCTCCTTGGGAGCGGTCTGCCTCCTCTTGTACCTGATCGCGAGGACCGGCATCGCCCAGGTGACCAGCCTGTTCTACCTCGTGCCTCCGTTGGCCGCGCTGGCCGCGTACATCCTGTTCGACGAGACGCTGAGTGGTCTGGCGGTGTGCGGCATGGCGGTGGTGGCGATCGGGGTGTTCCTGGTGATCCGACCGGCGCCCACACCACCGGCCCAGATCGAAGCGCTCGTCAGAAGCTCCGCGTAGCCGCACGGCGGTTATCTTCATGACTGCCTTTCACAATAGCAGATGGTCAGTCATGCCGAGACTGCCGTCGACGCTCGCGTGAGGCATCAAAACGGCGCCGGACGGACGAACTCGATCCGCCGCTGGGTATGCGGGTGAGTGACCGCGAGGAATTCAGCGTGGAGCGCGAGCCGTGCGGCGGCGGATGTCCCATCGGGTGGCCCCGCGATCCCATAGAGGCGGTCGCCGGCGATCGGCGCGCCGAGCCCGAGCGGGTGCGCGGCGTGGACGCGGAGCTGGTGGGTCCGGCCGGTGCGTGGCACGAGGGCGACCCTGGTGCGCGAGGCGGTGCGCTCGACGACGCGCCACTCGGTGATCGCCGGCTTGCCGTGCACCGGGTCGTAGATCTGGCGCGGGCGGTCATCCAGATCGACGCGGAGGGCGAGCTCGATGGTGCCGTGGTCGCGCGCGACGACGCCGTCGAGCCACGCGGCGTAGCGCTTGTCGACCTCGCGGCGGGCAAACGCGCGCTGCAGCGCCAGGTGGGTCGCCGGATCCTTGGCTGCGACCAGGAGGCCTGACGTATCGAGGTCGAGGCGATGCGCGACGGCCGCGCCGGGGTAGCGCGCGCCAAGCCGGGTCGCGACCGAGTCGGTGAGCAGGCCGCTGCGGCCGGGGACCGAGAGCAAGCCGCAGGGCTTGTCGACGACGATGAGCCACGGATCCTCGAACACGACGCGCGGCTCGCCGGCGGGGATCGCATCGGCGCCGAACACCGGCGGCGTCGCGTGGGGCAGGCCCTCGAGCATGAACGGGAGGATCGGGCCGCACTTGCCGCGGCACGACGGGTAGAACTGGCCGGCGCGGCGGCCTCCGGAGATCGGCGGCGCCCCCCGCCACAGCTCGGCGAGCGCCAGCGGGCGCAGGCCGAGGCGGTAGGCGTGACCGAGCAGCTTGGGGCCCGCGCAGTCGCCGGCGCCGGCGGGTGGCTCCCCCGGCGCGAACAGGTCGCGCAGCCGCCGGCGCTCGCCGCGGGCGTTGTCGATGAGGTAGCTGTCGTGCACCTGCTTCATGAGGTCGCGCGACTCGGTGGCGCGCCGGTGCTCGAGGGCCGCGCGCTGGCCGTCGATCGCGTCGAGCCGCGCCGCCAGCGCCGCCAGCTCCGCGTCGTGTGCAGCGTCGAGCCGGCGCCGCTCGGCGGCATCGCCGCGACTGGCTTGATCGAGCGTGTGCAGCTCCGCGGCGAGCAGCGGCGTATCGCCGGGGCCGCCGCGGGCCGGATCGAGCGCGCCAAGCCCCGCAGCACCGCGGATGGCAGCGCGGGCGGCATGCCGGGTCGTGCGCCGGTCGCGGTGGCGCGCGCGCAGCGCCGCGAGCTCGGCGGTGTGGCGCGCGACGATCGCGCCGTGCTGGGCGCGCAGCGCCGCATGCTCGGGCGCCGCCGCGAGCTCGCGCAGCCGGAGCTCGAGCTCCCGCAGGTGGTGCTGGCCCGCCGGCCAGATCGCGTCGCGCGCCGCGCGATCGTAGAGCGGCGGCACGAAGCCGGGCACGTGCCACTGGCCGTCGAGCATTCCGGAGAACCCGCGGAGGTAGCCGATCCGGCCGTCCGGCGCGGCGACGACCAGCACGCCGAACATCTTGCCGCCGCCCGGCGCGTCGAGGCTCGCGCGCCCGCGCACCCGCGCGGTCAGCTCCTCGGCGGCGCGCCGCGCGAGCGGGTGCGGCTCGGCGGGGTCGAACGGGCTCGCGAAGATGGCCGGCAGCTCGCTCGGCGGAGGATCGAAGAAGGTGACGTCGTCGAGCACCGCCATGCGCGCGCCCCCGCGCTACTTCTTGCGCTTGATGATCCGCACGCTCTCGATCGCGCGATCGGTCGCCCCGGCGACCTCGATGATCACGTGCGGCAGGGTCAACATCTCGCCCTTGGCCGGGATGTGGCGGAGCTTCTCGATCAGGAGCCCCGCGACGGTCTCGTAGTCCTCGCTCTCGGGCAGGCCGACGTCGAGCTCGGTGTTGAGCTGCGCGACGCTGGTGCGAGCCAGGGCTCGCCACACGCCGGGACGCTCGAGGCGGATCGCCGGCGGCTCTGTGTCGTACTCGTCCTCGATCTCGCCGACGATGGTCTCGAGCAGATCCTCGATCGTGCAGATCCCGACGGCGCCGCCGTACTCGTCGACGACGATCGCGAGGTGCTGCTGCCCGGTCTGCAGCTGGACGAGCAGATCGCTCGCCTTCATGGTCTGCGGCACGTAGATCGGCGCATGCGCGAGGCTGGCGACGGTCTTGCCTTCGGACTTGCCGCGCGACGCCGCCTGCAGGAGGTCGAACACGTGGACGACGCCGACGATGTCGTCCACGCGCGAGCGGTAGATCGGCATGCGCGAGTGCTGCTTGTCGGCGACCTCGAGCGCGGCCTCGGAGATCGCCGCGTCCTCGGGCAGCGCCGTGACCTCGGACAACGGGACCATGATCTCGCCGACCTTGTACTCGGAGAGCTCGAAGACGTTGGCGATCATCGCGCGCTCGTCGAAGGAGATCTCCGGGCGGTCGGTGTCGGGGGCGCTCTCGATCAGCATCGCGAGCTCGTCGCGCGTGACGAACGCGTTCTTGTGGTCGGTGCGGATCAGCCGGGTGAGCAGGCCCGCGTAGCCACCGACCACGAGGACGATCGGCCGCAGCAAGAACGAGGCGAGGCGCAGCGGGCTCGCGATGCCGCCGACGAACCGGTCGGCGTGGGCCTGCGCGATCGCCTTGGGCACCAGGTGGCCCAGGACGAGCAGCGGCGGCACGACGATGAGCGGCGACCACAGCGGCGTGACGCCGACGGCCGAAAGCTCGATGCCGACGAGCAGGACCGCGATCATCGCCGCCAGGTTGGCACCGACCAGCGTCGTCGCGAGGGTGACCTGCGGGACCGCGAGCATGCGCTCGGCGCGCTGCGCCCGGACATTGCCGCCCTGGGCGCGGGCGCGCAGGGCGTTGCGATCGCACGCCGACAGCGCGACCTCGGCGCCGACGAAGAACGCCTGGGCGATCAGGCACACCACGAGCAAGAAGCCCAGGGTCGACGGCGCGTTCATGACGACTTGTCCAGGTTGTCGCCGCCTTGCCCGCCGCGCTGCAGGTCGGCAAGATCGGTCGCCGGCGGCGTGATCTCGTCGACGATATGCACCGAGCGAGGCGGTGGATCGAGGATGCCGATCACCCCGCCCGGCGACGCATCGGGCTGGAGCATCGAACCGCTGCGATCGTCGCCGCGATGGACCAGCCCATCATCGCCGGCCTGTGCGCCCGGCACCGTCGCGGCGGCTTCCTCGGCGCCGTCGGGCGCGTCCGCCCCCGCCGTCCGGATCGGCCCCTCGGTCTCCGGCTTCTGCTCGGCCGGGGCCCGCGCCGGGGTCCGCCCCGGCCCGATCGAGTTCTGCAGCTCGGCGCGCTCGTCGCGCAGCACGCCGAAGATCTGGGCGAGCAGATCGTCCATGGTCACGAGGCCCAGCACCTTGCCGTACTCGCTGACGACGAGCGCCATGTGGACCTTCTTCTGCTTGAAGGTCAGGAACAGCCGCTTGACCGGCGTCGTGCGCGGCACGAACAGCGGCTCGTGGAGCAGCTCGCCGAGCGGGCGCCCGAGCGGCTGACCGGCGGTCGTGCGCACCAGGTCCTTGGCGTTCAAGATCCCGCGGACGTTGTCGAGCGACTTTTGATAGATCGGCACGCGCGAGAACCCGCGCGCGGCGAGCTCCTTGACCAGGCGCTGCGCCGGCAGGTCGTAGGACAGCGCGAAGATCCGCTCGCGCGGCGTCATGACCTGACCGACGTTCTTGTCGTTGAACTCGAACACGCGATGGATGAGCCGGCGCTCGCGCGCGTCGACCTGGCCCTGCACCGAGCCGGCGTCGACCAGCGTGCGAAACTCCGCCTCGGATAGATCGGTGGTGGACCGCGGCCGGGCCGCGACGCCGAGCGGCCGCAACAGGAGCCCGGCCACGGCCTGCACGGCGAATCGCGCCGGCGTGACGAGCAGCGCAAACGCCGCGAGCGGCAAGATGAACAGCCGCGACCACAGGAGCGGCGCCTTGGCGGCGAGCGTCTTGGCCGTCATCTCGGTGACCAGCACGATCAGCGGCAGCGCCACGGCGATCGCGAGCCAGAACGCCTGCCACGCCGGCTGGCCGTCCGGCGGCGGCACCCAGCGCGCGAACACGAGGAACGCGACCACGACGAGGATCGCGTGGAACGCCTGGTTGCCGACCAGCACCGTCGCGACCAGCCGGCGTGGCCGGGCGAGCATCTCGGTGATCCAGCGATCGGTGAACCGCCGGCTGCGCGCGAGCTGATCGCGCTCGACCCGGCGGAGCGAGAACAGCGCGACCTCCGCCCCCGAGCAGAACGCCGAGATCACGACGCACACGACCGCGATCGGGATCGCGACCGAGAGGTCGGCGATCATGTGCCGTCTCCGGTGCCGTCTCCGCGCGGGCCATCCTCCGCGGGGAGCACCGACGGGAACGTCGCGGTGAACGTCGAGCCCTGCCCCGGCGTCGTATCGACCCAGATCCGCCCGCCGTGGGCCTCGACGTAGGCCTTCGCGAGCGTCAGGCCAAGGCCGGTGCCGCCGAACGCGCGCGTCGACGACGAATCGACCTGAAAGAACGGCTCGAAGATCTTCGCGACCTGATCGCGCGAGATGCCGATCCCGGAGTCGCTGACCACGAGCTGGATCGCCGGGCCGGCCTCGCCCTGGCCGGCCTCGTGCGCGACCAGCGGGCCCCGGCGCAGCGCGACGCCGACCTTGCCGCGATCGGGCGTGAACTTCACCGCGTTCGACACCAGGCTCGAGACGATCTGCCGGATCTTGCGGCGGTCGCCGATGACGACCGTATCGGGGCACGTGTCGAGCTGGATCGCGATGCCGCGGCGGCCCGCCTGCGGGGCGAACGTGGCGAGCTCGCTGGCGACCAGATCGGCCAGCGACAGCGCCGCGCGCTCGATCGCCAGCTGGCCCGACTCGAGCGACGAGACGTCGAGCACCGCGGTGATGAGGCCGAGCAGCTGATCCGCCTTGCCGAGGATCGTCGTCAGGTAATCCTTCTGGTCGCCCGAGATCGGGCCCGCGAGGCCCTCGGCCATCATCTCGGCGTAGCCGATCACGGAGGTCAGCGGGGTCCGCAGCTCGTGCGACATCGTCGCGAGGAAGTTCGACTTCAGCCGATCGAGCTCCTCGAGCCGCGCGACGGCGCGCTGGAGCCGCGCGTTGTGCTCGGTGAGCTCGGCGAACGTGACGCGCATCGCCTCTTCGTGGGTCGCCGCCGCGAGCTCGCGGGCGTAGGCGTGATGGAGCAAGAGGTCCAGGGTCTCGGCGCACAGCGCGAGGCTCTGGCCGGCGCACGGTCCGGTCGCCGCCAGGTGCGCCAGCGGGGCGCCGTGGTGCTCGATCAGGCGGCTGGCCGGTCCGGCGGCCGGCGACCCCGCGATCCGCTCGCCCCGCCGATCGAAGATCGCAAGCTCCCCCCCGAGGGCACGGGTGATGGCCGTGACCAGCTCATCGAGCTCGCTGGGGGGCACCAGACGAGCGAGCTCGATCCCTTCGTCGAGCATGCTCACCCAGGGATCTTACCAGGTTCTGCCACGCCAACATGCTCGGCAAGCGCGCTCCGAAACGTGGCAGCATCGAGGCCCAGACGCTCCGAAAGCTTCAGGTTCGCGTCGAGCCCCTCCCAGGCCCGGCCGATCAGCTCGAAGAAGGTCTCGACGACCCCGGCGCCGCTCTTCGCGGACGCCTCGTGGACCACCCGTGCGGGGTCATCGAACCGATCGACGGCGGCCAGCGGGACGGCCTCCGGCAGATCGCGCTTGTTGTACTGCACGACCACCGGTACCCGATGGAGGCCCAGCGCCTTCATGTTGACCACGAGGTTCTGCCAGGATTGACGATTCGGTTCGCGCTGATCGGGCTGTGAATCGGCGACGAACACCACGCCATCGGCGTTGGTGAGCACGACCTTGCGCGTCGCCTCGTGCACCGGCTGGCCGGGCACGGTGTAGACCTTGATCTGGAACGAGAACGCCGACGCGCGGAAGAACAGCGGTAAGAGGTCGAAGAACAGCGTGCGATCGTCGCGGGTATCGAGCGTCATGAGCCGCCCGCGGTTGAGCTTGTCGACGGCGCTGTACAGCACCCGCAGGTTGCTGGTCTTCCCCGAGTGCGGCGGCCCGTAATACACGAGCTTGAGCGTCAGCTGCCGCTCTACGAAGTCGACCTGTGCCACAGCAAAACTCTACCTCACTTATCAGGCGGCGGACGGGCGGGATGGCCTGGAGCCCCGAACCGCGCCGGGATCGACCGTACGGCCGAAGGCGCGGGCTGATCGGCGATCCCCAGCGCAAACAAGGCGCCCGCGACGATCATGGTAATGACGAGCGCCAGCACGCGCCGCCGCGCCCGAGACGACGTCCTCGCCGACGCACCGGCCCGTGGGGTCGCGCCCGCCCGGAGCGTGGCCTCGGCGGCGCGGCGCAGCCGGTCGAGCTGGCGCTGGGCGATGGGCTCGTCGCCGCGCATGCGGTAGCGCCCGGCCGCCCACGCGTACGCGTGATGAATCGCGACCAGCTGCAGAAGCTCGTCGTGCCGGGCGGCGGTGTGCCAGTCCTGGGTGGTACGGGCCCACGCAGCTTGTACGACGTCCGGTGCCGAAACAGACGCCGCTGCATCCCGTGCCTTGGCATACGCGGCCATGCGAGCCACCGAGAGCCCGCAGGCCGGGCACGCCATGGCCTCGCCGCGATAGCGCAACCCGCACTTGGGACACGACGGCTGTGGCGCCGAGGGGCCCGAGGCTTCGACGGGCATCTCGCCGGATGCCCCGATGGATGCCTCGCCGGCCTGGGCGACTGGGGCTGCACCGGCCGCTTCGCCGCGCGCTTCGGGCACCCGCATCATGTGGCCGCATGTCGAGCAGGTCGCGCGTACGACGCTGCCGTCGAACGCGAAGCTCGCCGCGACGAGCGCCCGGCAGGATTCACATTCGACGCGCACGTCGAGATCCTGTCACAACGCGGGCCGGAACGGCACCGGCGTCGCGATCAGGAGGAAGACGACCAGCATCCCGAACGCGTACCACCGGCGGCGCGAATCGAGCGGGGTGTCACCCACCGGTGGGTGGTACTCCCCGGCCCGCTGCCGCATCACGCCCAGCAGCAAGGTCCACACCAGCCACGGCGTCACCCCGTATTGCGCGTACCACAGGGCGTGGAGGACGTCGCGGCCGGCACGTAGTGCCAGCACGAACATGACCCCGCCGACGATCACCCCGAGGATCGGCAGCCCCTTGTGCAGCCGCGCCGACCACGTCTCGTGCGCGTCGCCGAGCGCGGCGCGTGCAACGTGACCGCCATCGAGCTGGCCGATCGGCATGAGGTTGATCATCGTGATGAGCAGGCCGACCCAGCCGGCGAACGCCATGGGGTGCAGCTGAACGTCGACGCCGTTCGACGGCAGCCAGCGGCCGAACACCGCATACTTGAGCAGCGCATACAGGATCGAGTTGCCCTCGATCCGGTTGTCCATATCGTCGAGGTTGATCGGCCCGACGTCCGACAGCGTGAGGCCGATCACCAGCAGCGGGATCGCGACGACGAGCCCGGCGATCGGCCCCGCCGCGCCGACGTCGAACAGCGCGTTGCGATCCGAGATGGGGTTCTTCATCCGGATCACGGCGCCGAACGTGCCGAGCGTGATCATCGGCGGCACGGGGATGAAGTACGGCAGCGAGGCGTCGACGCCGTGGAGACGGCCGACCACGTAGTGGCCGAGCTCGTGGCACAGCAGGATCCCCATCAAGGTCCCTGCGAAGTACGGTCCCCCGGACAGATAGGTCGTCACGCAGCAGGCCGCGAACAACCCGAGATGAATCGCGGCGGCTCGCGGGCTGACTACCACCGCCCGAGTGTAGCCCGGGCGCCGCGGCGGCCCAAGCCCGCGGGCCAGATGACCTCGACCACACCGGCCCGCGAAGGACCATCGCGTCACGGGGCGACGAGCAGCGCGTCGCCTTGCACCTCGAGGACGCTGGGCTCGCGCAACAGCTCGCCATCGGAGCCGATCGCCGCGGGGCCGCAGGCGCCGTCGGCAAGCCTGGCATGGGCAAGGGCGGCCCGGAGCGCGCCGCGCGGGTCCCCGGCGATCGCGACCTCTGCCCGCGCGGTCGCGACGAGGGTCGCGGCGTCATAGGTCTGGGCCGCCGCCGTGCTCGGCGAACGCTTGACGCGCTGCTGGAACGCCGCGACGAACGCGACGGCGAGGTCACCGCCGAGCTCACCGGCGAAGTCGTCGACGATCAGCGCGCCCTGCACGGCGGCCCCGCCGCGCACGGGCAACGTGGAGTGGTGCCAGCCCGCCCCGCCGACGAGCTGGACGACCTGCGGCATGCGACCGCCGTGCTTGCGCAGCAGGAGCGCCGGATCCGGGGTCTCGGTCGTGCGTAGCTCCACGTTGAAGTACGGCAAGAACGCGGCCACGATCGCGGCGCGGTCGTAGCGATCGGGGATGTAGAGCAGCGAGTACGGGATGTCGGGCGAGAACGTCGACCAGCCGGCCTTGCCGTGGCGGGCGAGGTGCGCCGCGAGCCGCGGGTTCTGCGCCGAAACGAGGCCCAGGAACGCCTTGACGTCGGGCTCGACGTCACCGCCGGTCGGATCGTAGCTGCCCTGCCCCGTGACCTGGAGGCCGAGCCGGGTCGCTTCCTCGGCGAACGCCTCGGCGGCCTCGCGGCCGATGTCGTCGCGCGGCGCGAACACGCCGACGGTCGGGAAGTGATCCTGGGCGGCCAGCCGGGCGACCGCGCGCCCTTCATCGGCGGGCGACGTGACGGCGCGAAACACCCCGGCGCTCGCATCGGCGCCATCGGCGGGCGCGAGCAGCGCGATCGGCAGGCCGTACAGCACCGCGGCGCGCGCCGCGGCGATCGCCTCGCGCTGACCGACCGGTCCCAGGATCCCGATCGCGCCCTTGGCGGCGGCGACCGCGACCGCCGCGGCGGCTCCCTCGGGGGTGCCCTTCGTGTCGAGGAACAGCCAGCGGGTGCCCACCGCGGGCGCCAGCTCGATCGCGACCCGCAGCTCGCTGCCGATCGCGCCGTACGCCCCGGACTGCGGGAGCAGCACGGCCACGAGCGCCCGATCGACGGCCGGGATCACGAGCTCGCCACCGAGCGCCGCGAGCGCCGCGTGGACCTCAGGCTCGTCGGCCGCCCCCTGCGCCCGCGCGATCAGGTCCCGGGCCTCGCGATCGTCGCCGCGGTGGTGGGCGAGCCGCGCGGCCCGCAGCGCGAGCTTGCCGGCGGGCGCCTGCGGGCCGATCGCATCGAGCGCCGCGCGAACGGTGGCCTCGTCGTAGTCGTCGATCTTCGCCGGGTCGATCGCCGGAGCCACGGTGGCCCCCGCGCGCGCCGGCGCGACAGCATGGGTGGTGCCGCGCGCATCGTGCTCGATCCAGCTCGGCTGGCTCGGCGCGGGCTTCGGGCCACACGCCGAGGCGCAAGCGGCGATCATCGCCGCGACAACGCATCTTCGAACTGCTCGTAGCGGCCACACGGAAACGCTCCAAGTCTAGTCTGACCAGGCCCGTGTCGCGACCGATACGACCACGCACCACCCGCATGAAAAACGACGAGCGAGGCTGCTTGCAGCGACCGCACAGGACGACCAGATCTTGTCGGAACGGTGCCGTGGGCGCCGGCGGTATGTCACGGTGCATGCCAGCGCGTCCCGAAGCGCCCCGAGGCAACCATGATCACGACCGACCTGGCCCGCATGCTGACCCGCTACAAAGCGTGGGCGAACGAGATCGTCTTCTCGACCGTCGCGGCGCTCCCCGAGGGCGAAGCGACCAAGCCGCGCCCGACCTTGTTCAAGAACATGGTCCACACGCTCAACCATCCGTACGTCATCGACCGGATCTTCCAGGCCCACCTCGAGGGCCGCGAGCACGGGTTCACCGCACGCAACACGCCGACCCACCCGCCGCTCGACGAGCTGTGGCACGCCGTGAAGCTCATGGATCGCTGGTACATCGATCTGAGCGATCGGCTGTCCGGCCAGGAGCTGGCCGAGTCGATCCGGTTTCAGTACATCGGCGGTGGCGACGGCGTCATGTCCCGCGGCGAGATCCTCCTGCACCTGGTGAACCACGCGACGTATCATCGCGGGTTCGTCGGTGACATGCTGAACCAGGCGTCGGTGAATCCGCCCACGACCGATCTCACGGTGTTCCTGCGCGACGTCCATCGCGCCCCTGCGTGAACCCCGGCGTTGGCAGTACCGTTCGCTCCGCGCGCGCTCGGCTCACTCTTCGAGCGCGACCGTACGCGATCGAGCAGGCACTTCCGGGACACCTCCGGCAGCCTTGGGAATGCGCTCACGACAAAGCGGCCTTGCTCGCCGGCATCGACATCAGCGTGCTGACCCCAGCACCGTGAGCGTGAATGCTTACCCGCGGCAGCATGCTCGCCGCGCCCGGGGTTCATGACACGCGTGTCACGGTCGAGGCTGCACCATCCCAGCCTCAACGGGCTGGTCGCGCTACATCGCGCGCTATGAGAGGCCATCAGCGACCACGAGGTGGCCGACGATCCTGCCGTAGTCGACCCGCGAACCATCCCAGCCACAGGCGATCGTATCGGCGTCGATCGCGAGCATCTCGTTCGCCGCACGAATCCGCGGCCAGCCCGGATCCGTCCAGGTGGGTGTCGCCGGAACCGTGGTAACCAGCCGGCCCCGGGGATCGCGGAACTGAGGCTTGCCCTCGGCGTCCAGCTCGATCGTGTATCCGTACTCGTGAACATGGCGATGGTGCAGGCTGCACAGCAGCGCAGTATTCGAAAGGCTGGTCTCGCCGCCGTCGGCCCAGTGCTGAATATGGTGGCCCTCCAGGAAGATCCGATGCGTGCAGCCTGGATAGGTGCACGTCTTGTCGCGCTTGTGCAGCGCCCGCTTGAGCGCCCCCGCGATCGTCCGGCGCTTGCGCCCGACCGACAGCGGGACGCCATGCTCGTCCTCCCTCACCTCGATCACGCCGGCGTCACAGCTGAGCCGGCGCGCGGTCTCCGGGGAGACGAACGACTCGCCCATCTCTCCGACCTCGACGGGATCCGCTTCGCTGGTGCGAAGGCTCGTGGCGGCAATCGCGAGCGTGACCTCGATCGGCGAACGATCCCGATCACCGCGTAAGTAGCCCTGCGCCAGCGATACCAGCGCATCGGCGCGATCGAAACCGCGCCTGGCAGCATCGGCCTGCCTGGCGCAAGACGCTTTCGCCACGCTCTGGCGTGGGCTCACTCGCAGAGTCTTCGTTCCGGGCGCTCGGACCGCCTTCGGCTTCCCGTTGTACGTCGGCTTCGTCCAGCAGCTGGTCGAGTAACGACCGGGCGGCGCCCGTGGGCTGGCTGGTCTCGATGGGGTCGGTAGGCGCGGTGGGGTCCGTGGACTCGAGGACCACCTCCCGCGTTTCCGCGGAATCGTCCGTTGTGCAAACTTCCGCGCTCACGGGGCACGAAGGCACGGAGGATGGGGCCGCGGAGGGCGCTACGTTCGATTCCTCGGAATCGTCCCACGCAGTAGCACCGGGCTGGCGAGCAAGCTGCGCCGCGGCGTGGTTGAGCATGGTCCAGACCAACTCGGCCTCCTCGGCGTGGAGCACAGCCTCGATCTTGACCATGCCATCCTCGGTGTCGCGCCGGCGGACATATCGGCGTTGCACATCGTCGCCGGGGCGCACGTCCTGGCCATGCCGCTGCACGAGCGCGTACTTGCGACACAGCTTCTCGAGGTGAGCGGCGGTCATGAGCCGCGCGTGCTCGAGCAGCAGCTGCTCGTTCGCCGGGGTCGCGACACGCACCATCGCGCGCACCTTCGAATACGAGATCTCGCCCCGCCGCAAGGCGTCGTCGATCGCGGAAAACTCGGCGAGCTTGCGCGCGACCCTCACGCGGTCGCGTGCGGTGCCGAGGTCCCAGCTGACCCGCCACGCGAGCCAGTGCGCGCACGACATCGCGCCCTGCACGTGCCACCCGCCGCGCTGGTCGAACTCGCGCAGATCGGCGAGCAACCGGTGCATGGCAGCATCGAGGTGCGCGGCCTGTTCGGCGATCCGTTCCCCCAGCTGATCCAGCTCACTGTCCATGTCCACTCTCATATCACCCGACTCTGACATTCGTAGATCAACTCCTGGCGAACCGGGTCTGCACTCTCACCGCACGACTGCGATGTCCGTGAGCGTCGGACGATCCGAGCAGCCGACCAGCCAGGCATCAGTCGCCTGGCAGTGGCCTTGATCAAGCCTTCGATTGCCATACTTTGCCACGGGCTAACCGTGATGGGACAGCCAGCTCGCATCGCGTGTGCGGAACGACTGCTGGTGAAGAAGCCGTGCGTTGCTGGCGCGGCGACGACCACGCACCGGCCTGTGGCCTGCGAACACGGCGGGATCAACGGCTGCGGGACGCAGCCCACAGCCCTGTGCTCGCAAGAGGTCCCATACGATTTATTATATATATTGAAACTTACGTTTCGGCCGCGCGACCTCTTCCCATTGCCATGAGCCGCATCGCGCGGGCTGCCGATCACGGCCCGCTCGCCGCTCCGCGGCTCGCCTCCTCGCTACTCCGCAGCTCGCCTTGCTTGGTCGCTCGCCTACCGGAGCGCAGACTCCTGACCTGCAGCCAGCCGGAACCCGAGGATCCCGTTCACGAAGCTGCGCAGGTAGGCGAAGCGATGCGCCGCGCGCACGTACCTCGATCGAACCCACCCGCCACGCCGCCGAACGCGATGTACCGCGGATCGAACAGCTTGATCGCTTGCATCGCCGCCAGCGCGCCGTACGTCGGCGTCGGCGTGCCCATCCCACCACGACCCGGAACGATGCCCCGTACCGCGGGGCGTCGATGACGCCGAGCTGCCACGCATACGTATTCGGCGCACCCTCACTGCCGAGGAGCAGGTCCGGCGCCGCCAGGCACCCGAGCACCGCTTCGTACTCCTCGGAGAGCACCGTGAGGACCACGAGATCAGCCGTCACCCGGCCTAGCTCGTACGGCCCCCTGCTCGCCGTTCCTGTCATCACACCGACGATACAGCGACCCGCGCCGGTGGTTGAAGATCGACGCCATGAAGTCCGCCACCATCACGGCTGCGGCTGCGTTTGGCGGCCACCGACCAGCTCGCCACGCGGTGCGGCGCCGATCAGCCGTTCATCGTATGCGACCAGCGCCGCGGAGCTCACCCAATCGAAGCGCGATACAGCGCAGCAGGAGACGGGCTCGGATTCGTCAGCGATCGTTCTGGCGGAGCCGCCGGCGGATCTCCGCTTCGACCTGGGGCGAGAGGGAGCGAAGATACGCCTCCGGCAGCAACTGCAGCACCTCGACGGGCAAGGCAAGCGCCTGTTGATCGCGGTCCAGGCCGGCGAGGCGCTGCTCGGGAGCATAGTGCGAAAGCACCTGCTCGGGAGCATAGTGCGAAAGCACCTGCTCGGGAGCATAGTGCGAAAGCACCTGCTCGGCGGGCAGCGTGTCGAGCATCTGGTCCATCAGCTCCTTGTAGCCTTCCATGTCCTGCATGTTCATCGCAGCTTCCTTCGAGCCTACCAGCTCCATCCAGAACCAGCGAGCCTCGGATGATCGGAATGTCCCATGGCCGAACGAGTGTAGCAGATCGTCGCCCTCCGCGGGACCGGCGACGTCGAGCTCGACGACGTACAGCGTGAACAGGCCATCGTGCACCCTCAGGTAGCCGCTGCCCAGGTCTTCCCATGTGAGGCCCATCGCCGTGACGTCGGCCTCGAGGCTGGGCGCGCGCGCGGCGACGACCAGCACGGCGCAGAGATCCTCGCGCTCGCGCACCTCCGGGCCGCCCTCAGCCGGCGTGAGCAGCGTGCCATCAGCGCGGTGGCGAGGCAGGGTTCGCTGATTGGCGAAGTAGGTATGCACGTATGACCACAGCCGATCGAGTTGACCGGACCGATAGGGGCGGCCAGGGCTCTTGTATTCGACCACCGAAACGCGAGGCAAGAGCGGCCAGAGGTGCCGCAGTGTCTGTGCACTATTGTCCACCGGCTCGCCTTCCGGCGTGAGCTTGCGCAGCAACAGGTAATCGAGGCGGGGCGGCTCTTCTGAGAGCGGAACCTCGGAGCGCACCTCGAACGAGGGTGGGCCGCGACGCCGGAGGTTGCGCTCGAAGCCGACATGCCAGATCACGCGTTTGGCACCCACGGGCGTGGCCTACGCTGGCAGGCGGCGGAGGGCAAGCTTTCTGCCGACCAAGGGGCTATGGGCCGACCTCAACTCGACGGGCGGTTCAGCCGCATCAGGTTGCCTCGCGCCACCGCTTAGAGCCCGCCTCGTTCTCGGCGATTTCTCGAGCCGATCACTCGTCGAGCAGCGACCGCACGCGATCGAGCAGGCGCTTCCGGGGCACCCCGCCCGCCGGCGACTCGCCGGTCGATTGCGCGAGCTCCTCGATCAGCGCGCGCTGGCGTGCGGTGAGCTCGGTCGGGACCTCGACCTGGATGTGGACCAGGTGATCGCCGCGCGGCGAGGTCTTGCCCGAGGCTTGCGGGACGCCGCGGCCGCGGATGCGGAACACCCGGCCGGGCTGCGTGCCCTCGGGGATCCGCATCTTGATCGGTCCGTCGATCGTGGCGATCTCGAGCACGGCCCCGAGCGCGGCCTGGGTGAAGCTGATCGTGTGCTCGCTCCGCACGTCGAGGCCGTCGCGGCGAAACACGGCGTGCTCGGCGACCCGCAGGTTGACGTGGAGATCGCCCGGAGCGGCGCCTCCCTTGCCCGGCTCGCCCTCGCCCTTGAAGGTCTTGATCGTGCCGCTGGACACGCCCGCCGTGACCACGACGGTGAACTCGCGCGCCGCGCCCTCGCCCGCCGGGATCGTGATCGTCTTGCTGCAGCCGAACGCGGCCTCTTCGAACGAGAGCTCGAGCGTGTAGCGCAGGTCCCGGCCGCGCTGCTTGCCGCGGCGGCGCCGGAACACGTCGTTCAGGATGTCCTGCGCCGCCTCGACGACGGCCGACAGGCCGCCGACGTCGTCCGGGTGCCCCCAGCGATCGTAGCGCGCGCGCGCGTCCCTGTCGGACAGCACGGCATACGCCTCGTTGATCTCGCGGAACGCCTCGCCGTTGTTGTCGGGGCTGACGTCCGGGTGGAGCTTGCGCGCCAGCTCGCGAAACGCCCGCTTGATCTCGGTGTCGGTCGCGTCGCGCGACACGCCGAGCACCGTGTAGTAGTCACGCTTGCGCCGCGGCATCACGATCCACCGGTTTCGGGGGCCGGATCGGCGGCGGCGTAGATCGCCTCGCCGATGCGCTGCGCGGAGACCTCGAGCCGGGCGAGCGCCTCTTGCACCTGCGGGAGGTCGTCGCCCTCGAGCGCGGCCCGACACTCGGTGAGCTCGACCACGAGGAACTCGCGTTCGGTATCGGGAAGCAGGGCACCGAACTCCTCCATGGCTTTCTCCGATGAGTAGAGCAGGCCCTCGCCTTTGTTGCGAGCCTCGACGAGCTGACGGCGAATCATGTCGGCATCGGCCATCTCGACCGACTCGGCGACCAGCCGCTCGATGTCGGACTCCGACAGGCCCGTCGTGGGGGTCACCGTGACGCGCTGGATCCGGCCGGTCCCGTGATCCCGCGCAGATACGCTGAGCACCCCGTCGGCGTCGAGCTCGAACGCGACCTCGATCTTGGGCACCCCGCGCGGCGCGGGGGGGATCCCGGTGAGCTCGAAGTGCGCGAGCGACTTGTTGTCGGCGGCCATCTGCCGCTCGCCCTGGAGGACGTGCACGTTGACGAACGGCTGGTTGTCGACCACGGTGGAGAACACCTCGGTCTCGCGCGCCGGCAGCGCGGTGTTGCGCCCGATCAGCGGGGTGAACACGCCGCCCATCGTCTCGATCCCGAGCGACAGCGGGGTGACGTCGAGCAGGAGGACCTCCTGGACCTCGCCGGTCAGGACGCCGCCCTGGATCGCCGCGCCGACCGCGACGACCTCGTCGGGGTTGACCCGCCGGCTCGGCTCCTTGCCGAACATGTCGGCCACGAGCTCCTGGATCCGCGGCATCCGGGTCTGGCCGCCCACGAGGATCACGACGTCGATGTCCGCGGGGGACAGCCCCGCGTCGGCGAGCGCGCGCCGGCACGGCGCCAGGGTCGCCTGCACGAGCGGCTCGACGAGCGTCTCGAGCTCGTGGCGCTCGAGCACGAGCTGCAGGTGGCGCGGCCCGTCGGGCGCCGCGGCGATGAACGGCAGGTTGATCTCGGTCCCAAGGCCGCTCGACAGCTCGATCTTGGCGCGCTCCGCGGTCTCCTTGAGGCGCTGCAGCGCCATGCGATCGCCGCGCAGGTCCATGCCGTCGTTCATCGCGGTGAACATCGCGAGCAGGTGCTCGACGATCGCGTTGTCGAAGTCCTCACCGCCGAGGAACGTATCGCCCGCGGTCGACCGCACGCGGAACACGCCGTCGGCCAGCTCGAGGATCGAGACGTCGAACGTTCCGCCGCCGAGATCGTAGACCGCGATGCGCTGCGCGCCCTCGGTCTCGATGCCGTAGGCGAGCGCCGCCGCGGTCGGTTCGTTGACGATCCGCAGCACCGACAGCCCGGCGATCCGCCCGGCGTCCTTGGTCGCCTGGCGCTGCGCGTCGTCGAAGTAGGCCGGCACCGTGATGACGGCCTCGGTGACCGGCTCGCCGAGCCAGTCCTCGGCGGTCTGCCGCATCTTCGCCAGCACGAGCGCCGAGATCTCGGGCGGCGAGTAGTCGCGGCCCCGGACGCGCACGTGGGCATCGCCGTTATCCGCGCTCACGACCTCGTAGGGGCAGGTCAGCACGTGCCGCTGGACCTCGGGATCCTCGAACTTGCGGCCCATCAGGCGCTTGACCGCGTAGATCGTGTTCTCGGCGTTCGTCATCGCCTGGCGCCGCGCGGCCTGGCCGACCAGGCGCTCGCCGGTCTGCGCGAAGCCGATCACCGACGGCGTGGTTCGCGTCCCCTCCGAGTTTGCGATCACGATCGGATCCTCGCCGTCGATCACCGCGACGCACGAGTTCGTCGTGCCGAGATCGATCCCGACGACGCGGGTCATGGCCGCGAGTTCATTCGGGGATGCTCTTCGCCTTGGCCACGACCACGAGCGCCGGGCGCAGCAGCCGCTCGCCCGACTTGTAGCCGCGCTGCAGGACCTGCACGACGGTCCCCGGCGCCGCGTCGCTCTCTTGCTGCGAGATCGCCTCGTGAAGGTTCGGATCGAACGGCTGCCCCGCGGCCTCGACCGGCGTGACCTCGAGCCGCTCGAACGCGGTGAGGAACTGCCGCAGCACGAGCTGGACCCCCTCCACGATGGGGTTGGTCCCGGCCTGGGTGGTCGCGTGCTCGATCGCGCGCTCGAGGTTATCGACGACGGGCAGCATCTCCTTCAGCACCCGGCCCTTGCTCTCGAGCTTGGCGTCTTCGATCTCGCGCCGCTGGCGCTTGCGCAGGTTCTCGAGATCCGCCGCGGTGCGCAGGTAGCGGTCCCAGTTGTCCTTCTTCTCCTTCTCGAGGCTCGCGATCTTCGCCTCCTGGGGATCCTGCGCCCCCTGCGCCCCCTGGTCGTTCCCGAGCGCGGGCGGCTCGACCTCGACCGGAAATACGCCGCTGTCCGCCGGCTCGCCATCGGCGCGCGCCGCGGGGTCGGAGGGTTCGCCGTTCTGGTTGGGTTCTCCGCTCATCGGGGACGACCATAACCACGTTTGCGCGACCAGGCCAGCGGCGGCAGGCCACCTTGCATCGCCCTTGCGCCCGGGTGGGATCGGACTTAGGACGATCCGCCCAGCTCGGCCAGGAGCTGCGAGACGGTGTCGGCGGTGACATCGACGACTGACATCACCTTACCGTAATTCATCCGCATGGGCCCGATCACCGCGAGCGCCCCGATCGCCTGCTCCTCGGGACCGTACGACACGGCGATCACCGAGCTCCCCGCCAGCGCGCTGAGCGCGGTCTCGGCGCCGAGGAAGACCTGGAGTCCCTCGGCGTGCCGGGTGCGATCGAGCAGCCGGATCAGCGTCTCCTTGTCTTCGAGCGTGCGCAGGAGCTCACGCGCGCTGTCCTGCGCGATGGTGTCGTCGATCAGGTTCGCCTGGCCGCTGATCACGACGTCGGCCGAACGCTCGCGGGCGACGAACATCGCGTGGCCGAGCCGCAGCGCGGCGCTGACCGCCTCGTCGTAGCGGTTCTTGTCCTCGCCGAGCTCGCGGATGACGCGCTCGCGGACCTCGTCGAGCGTCATGCCCTTGAGCAGCTGGTTCAGGTAGTTGTGGATCGACTCGAGCCGCCGCGGGTCGACGTCGTCGACGATCAGGCGGTTCTCGATGCTGCCGTCGGTGGTGACCAGGACCGCGATCAGCTTGCCGTCGCGCAGCGGGACGAACTCGATGTGGCCGAGCCGCTGGTGATCCGGATCCGGCATGATGATCACCGCGGCGTGCTGGGTGAGGTCGCTGAGCAGCCGCGACGCCCGCTGGACGACCTCGTCGGGAGTCGGCGCGGCCACGCGCTCGCGGATCTCGTCCTTCTCGCGCGCCGTCAGGCCGCGGACCTTGAGCAGCTCGTTGATGAAGAACCGCAGGCCCGACGCGGTCGGCACCCGCCCGGCCGACGAGTGGCGCTGCTCGAGGAGCCCGAGCTCCTCCAGATCGGCCATCACGTTGCGCACCGTGGCCGGCGACAGCTTCAGATCGTGGCGGCGCGTCACCGTCCGCGATCCCACCGGATCGCCGACATGCAGGTACTCGGTGACGACGGCATGCAGGATCTTCTGCGCCCGCCTCGATAGCTCCGAACCACTCATCCGGTATTTCCGAGCTTAGCACCCCAGGTCCCGACCACGCGGGCCGCAATTCGATCCGCCAGCAGAAAGCCTTGCAGGGTCGGGCAGATCTGGCCGGCGCGTCGCTCCGCCAGCCGCTCGGACACCAGCCAGTCGGCGAGGCCGGGTGCCCCGGCGAGGTCGGCCTCGGCCACCCCGTCGGAGGTCCGCAAGCCCAGCCATGCCCGGTCCGCCGCCAGCTCGCCGGCGGTGCTCGTGACAACCTCGGCCGGCTTGCCGGGATCTGCCAGGTATGCGGAGACCCGCCGCGGGTTGGTCGCCCGGCGGCCCGTGCCATCGGCGCATAGCTCGAGCGACGCGGCGCCGACCCCCAGGCCGAGGAACGCCGCCCCCCGCCAGTACAGGCTGTTGTGAACGGCGCGCTTGCCGGGCCGGGCATACGAGCTGATCTCGTAGTGTTCGTACCCCGCGGCGGTGAGCCGCGCGTGGGTCGCCAGGTAGAGCTCGGTCAGGGCGTCCTCGGCCAGCGGTACGAGCCGGCCGTCGCGAACCCGCTGCCCGAACGCGGTACGCTCCTCGATCGTCAGCTCGTAGATCGAGAGGTGATCGGGGGACGTATCGAGCAGGAGGGCGCCCGGCACGCCCGTGACCTCGCTCGCGCCAGGGACCCCGACGATAAAATCGGCCGACGTCGCGAACCCCGCCGCGATCGTGCGCTCGATGGCGGCGCGGCCATCGCCGAACCGGTGATCGCGGCCCAGGACGACTAGCTCGCGCGGCTCGAACGATTGCACGCCGATCGAGATCCGGCCGATGCCGGCCGCACGCCACGCCGCGAGGTTGGCCTCGCTGCAATCGGTCGGGTTGGCCTCGATCGTGATCTCGCGCGGCGCGCCGCCGAACCGGTCGCGGATCCGCGCGATCGCCGCCGCGATGCAGTCGGGCCGCCACAGCGACGGGGTTCCGCCGCCGAGGTAGATCGAGACCAGCTCGCCGGTGAACGCGCCGGCCCTCCGCTCGAGCTCGCGTACGATCGCGTCGAGGTAGGCTTCGTGCGCCGGTGGACCGACCTCGACCGCAAAGTCACAGTAGGGGCACAGCTTGCGGCACCACGGGAAGTGGAGGTAGACGCCTAGATCAGGTATGCCTCCACTCTATCTCGACAACGCCGCTTCGACCCGCATCAGCGACGAAGTCCTCGCCGTGATGACGGATGTGATGCGGACCGCGTGGGGCAACCCGAGCGCGCAGCACCCGCAGGGGGCCGCCGCCCGCGCCTACATCGAGACCGCGCGCCGGCGCCTGCTCACGGCGTTCGGCGACCCGCCCGGCGATCACCCGGGTGCTACGTCGATCGGCGACATCGTGTGGACGAGCGGCTGCACCGAGGCCGACGCGCTCGCCGTGCTCGGCGCCGCGCACACCCGGCCCGGCGCGATCGTCGTGTCATCGATCGAGCACCCCGCCGTCGGCGCGCTGGCCGCCCGGCTCGGCGAATCGCGCGCCACCGTGCTGATCGAGCCGGGGTCCGACGGCGTGATCGATCCCGAGGCCGTCGCGCGCGCCGCGCACGACGCCGCGGTCGTCGCGATCGTGATGGTGCAGAACGAGATCGGCGTGGTCCAGCCGGTCGCCGCGATCGCCCGGGCGGTGCGGCGCGCAAACCCGGCGTGCCATATCCACGTCGACGCCGCGCAGGCGTTCGGCAAGGTCCCGCTCGAGGTCTCGGTGATCGGCGCCGATTCGATCGCGATCGCCGGGCACAAGCTGCACGGGCCCAAGGGGGTCGGCGCGCTGTGGCTGCGCGCGGGCACCGTGCTCGAGCCGCTGTGGGTGGGCGGCGGCCAGCAAGGCGGGCTGCGCGGCGGCACCCAGGACGCTCCCGGCGCCGCCGGCCTCGGGCTCGCCGCCGAGCGCGCGATCGCGGCGCTGCCCCACGCGCGCGCGCACTGGCTCGAGCTCGCCGCGCGCATCACCGCGCACCTCACCGAGCGCGGCGTGGCGTTTCGCCAGCTGGTGCCCGACCACCGCCGTTCGCCGCACATCCTCGCGCTCGGGATCGCGGGCGTGCCGGCGGGCGCGCTGCGCACGGGGCTCGCGAGCCGCGGGCTCTACATCTCCACCGGATCGGCGTGCGCCGAACGCTCCGGCCCTGAGGCCGGACCGCTCGGATCGATGACACGGGGGCGCGACGGCCACGGCCATCCGTCGCCGGTGCTCGTGGCGATCGGCCTGCTTCCCGACGCCGGGATGTGCCGGCTGTCGTTCGGGCTCGAGACGACCTCCGACGACGTCGATCTGGCGGCGCGCACGCTCGCCGACGTCGCGCTCGAGCTCAGCCGCTCACGAAGTTCAAGCTGAACCGGAACGTCCCCCCCGAGGATTGCCGGAACTTCCAGCCGCGGATCGAGATCGACAGGCACTTGCCGAGGTTGTCGGCGGCGTGCTCCGAGAGCTGGACGTCGCTGACGTTGCCGTCCTTGTCGATCACCAGCGTCACCGCGATCTTCTTGACGTCCCCGACGAGGATCGCGTCGGCGCCGCGCTGGGACCGCATGTAGCAGCGCTGGGTGACGTCCTGGTGCTTGCGCGCGGCGTCCTCGATCTCGTCGCCGCGCAGCGAGTTGCCCTGCGGCGCCGGCGGCTCGACGTCGTGGTTGCCCGATGGCGGGGTCGGGATCGGCCGGGGGTGCGGGGTGGGCCGCGGCACGAACGGATTGGCCGGCGGGCTCGCCGATCCGACGGGCCCCGGATCGATCGGGCGATGGGTGATCGGGTCCTCGGGCCGCGACGTATCGATATCGCGCACCGAATCGAGGTTGCCCCCGGTCGGCTCGTCGTTCGTGGTGACGAGCAGGACGACCGCCCCGATCACGCCGAGCACCATCACACCGCCGACGCCGAGCAGCGCGATCAGGCCGCGGCGGTGCGACGTCCGGATCGGCGCCAGCGTCATGCCGGGATCGCCCTCGCCGGCCGCGGGCAGAGCGCCGTCCGGCGGAACCCCGGCCCCCTGCGACACGGCCGGCATCGACCCCGTCGACCGGAGGATCGGATGACCGCCGGTCCGCCGTGCACCCGCGACCGACGCCGGGCGTGGCCGGCGGGTGGCGCCGGAGCCTTCGGGGTTCTTGGCCGCGCGCGTGATGTCGGCGAGCTTGACCACGCGCGAGACCTCGCCGATCGCGAGCTCCTCGTCGCCGTCCTTGCCAAAATCGCCCGCCGTGGTGGTCACCGCCGCGCTGGTCACGGCGGCGTTGGCGCCGGTCCCGGGCAGCGTCGCGGCCGCCGGCAGGTGCGGCGTGGTCAGCGCGGCGTCGCTTCCGCTCGGCGTCCGGGCCCGATCGGCGGACACCGCCGGGGGCGGGGTGCGCCTGGGCTCGAAGGGCTCGGGGAACGGCATCGCCTCGAGCTGGGTCGCGGCGTCGCCGGACTCGCTCATGTCGAACGGATCGCCGGCCACGCTGCGAAACGCCGGCCCCGCCGGCTGGATCGCGCCCGGCGCCGGCTGCACCGGCCTGGCACCGTTGCCGGCGCCCGGATCGCCGCGCCGGTCAGCCTCCCTCGCCGCACCGGGTTCGCGGCCCGGCAAGCCGGCCCCGTTCAGCGCTCGGCCGGCCAGGCCACCGCGCGGCGGGAGCGTGGCGCCACGCGGCGGGGTCGTGCGCGCCGGCGGGGTAGCCGGCGACGGCAGCCCCGGGTTCGCGGCGGCCGGCGCCCCCCGCTCGAGCGACGCCATCGTCGCGGCGAACAGCGGCCTGGGCTCGTCGTCTGCGGGCCCGGATCCCGGCGCACCCAGCGTGACGCGCGGGGGCACGCCGCCGCTGCGCGGCAAAGGCGGCGGGGCCGCCGGCGCGACCGGCCGCTTGCGGAGCCCGCGAAAGTGGCTAACCTTGTCGACCGGCAACCAATCGTCGAAGCCTTCACTCCAGCAATGCAGCTCGGCGTCTTCCGCCTGCTGCGTGACCCAACCCTGGGCCTCGGCGAGCGAGAACGGCCCGGTTTGCTCGCCGTCGATCGACACGTACCACTCCTCCTCGAGCGCGGGCGGCGGCTTCGCCATCGCCGACGCGAACGCCGCGCCCAGCGCGTTGGCGGGCTCGCCGCGCCCGGACGAAGGTGCCGGGGCGCGCGTGGCAGAAGCCCCCTGAGCCCGCGCGGCGCCGTCGGACGCCCCGGATCGCTTCGCCTGCGCCGAGCCGAGCGATTTCACCGTGTCCTTCGCATCGCCCACCGCCGGTGCCCCCACGAGGCCCGCCGGCCCGCCGGGTCGCTTCAGGCCGGGGATCGCGTCCGCTGCGGTGGGTCCGCCCAGGGCTCCCCGGCCGGAAGGCCCCACGGATCCGGCGAGGCCCCGGTCCTTGCCCGCGCTCGCCGGGTCGGTCGACCGCTTCGCCGCCTCGCTGCCTTCGCTCATCGCCATGGGGGCGATCGTGGTGGTCTTCTTCGCCCGCGCCGGATACTCGGGCGCCGGCGGCTGCGAGCCGTCGGGATCGGCCGCCATGCCCTCGCGAACGGTGATGACGTTCGCGCAGGTCTTACAGCGGATCTTGAGGATCTTTCCACGCACGCGCTCATCGCCGATCGAATATCGGGTCTTGCAGCGGTCGCAGAGAAACTTCACGCCCTGCTCCGTTGCGCCTGGCAGCGAGCGTCACCGGCGCGGTGAAGGCGAATTGCGCGGCGCGACACGAGTAGTCATTGTGCCGAAAAAAACCGCGCGTGGCAAAAAGCCTTGGCCCGACGACGCTGGGCAGGTCACGGCCTGGAAGGTTCGGGCGGCGCGCCGGCGGCCCCGGCCGCATCCACCCCCGCATCGGCCATCACCCGCGGCGCTTGCGACGGCCCCGACACCGATGCGTCACCGGCGTCGGCGAACACGACCTTCCCCCGGCGGCGCGCCACCTGGACCGGCGAGATGACCACGACGTCCCGGATCTTCGTCGCCGCCCGCGACGCGTTCCGCGTCGTCAAGAGGCCCCCGACGTCGATCGTGTCGGGGCGGCTGGTCAGCTCGAGGTAGAGCTCGACGTCGCGCAGGTCGGCGCCGATCCAGCGCGCGTTGGCGCTCGACAGCTGGTAGAGCGGCGTCGTGTCGACCACGCGCAGCAGCCGCGCGCCGTCGAACCGGTGCACCGAGAGCCACCAGCTGCGCGCGGCCGGCTCGTCGGTGCGCGTGATCACGACGAGCTCGTCCCTGGCTTCGGACGCGCTCCGCAGCGGCGCGACGAACACGATCCCCGGGAACCTGGCCGGCGCCGCCAGGGTGCGTTCGCCATCCGCGCTGCGGATCACGACCTCATCGCTGCCCACCTCGAGGAGCTCACCCGCGCCGGTCAGGCACGCGCCGATCGCCTTGTCGGTCGCGGCCGGCCGGTCGCACTCCGTCGTGGGCCGCAGCGGCACGGGTGCGGTCGCCACGACGATCGCCGCGACATGACCAGCTTCGAGCACGACGCGCAGGTTCGGCAGCGCGCTCGGCACGAGCAGCCGCGGATCGCGCGCCCGCTCCGGGTGGTCGAGCGGCGGCCCCAGGGCGGCGATGACCTCGTCGCGGGTCGAGCCGACGTGGATCCCGGACTCGGTGCGCGCGACCTCCGCGCCGACGACCGCGACGAACGAGGCGGTCGACGCCTGCTCGCCACCGACGAGGATCGTATCGTCCTCGGCATGGATCACGTCGCGGTGCACGACGCCCGGGATCTCGAACAGCGCGATCCGCGGGCCCGACGCGAGCTGCTCCAGCAGATCGGACAGCTTCTCGCCGATCTTGTACGGCCCGACGGCGTCGGCGCGGATCGCGTACGGCGGCAACGGTCCGACGCGATCGGTCGACGGCTCGATCACGCGGCGCGCGCGGGTGGCATCGCGCGGCGGCTCCTGGTGCTCGCGGTGCCGGTTGCCACAGGCGGTGAGCCAGGTGGCAAGGATGGCCGCGAGGCCGGCGATGGCGGGCGATGTCCTCACGCGATCCCTCTATAAACCATGCGCGCCCCACCGGCCACGCCAACCGTCCGCGTCACGCCCGGCCCATCGCCGCCTTGCAGGTCTTCGTGTAGAGGTCCCGGAACAGGTTACGCGGATCGACGATCGCCTTCACGGCGTCGTAGTTGGGCTTGTTCCAGATCGCCCAGAACTCGTCCTCGGGGTAGTAGTTGTGCGCGATCAGGGTCTTGATGCCGCCGAGCTCGCGCAGCTTCTGCTCCATCACCCGGTGGTAGTTCGTCGCGCCGCGCTGGCGCATGCCATAGATGGCGAGATCGAGGAACATCTCGTCGCCCAGCCCCGCCCAGTACGCATCCGACAGCCACTCGTAATCGTGCACGCGGCGATACGGCACGCACCACAGCGGGAAGAAGCCGAACTCGCGCTCGTACCACGCGAGGAACTCGGGGACCTTCGAGAACGGCACGAACACGTCGAGCGTGATCGTCGGGTGCTTCGAGCTGAGCAGCCAGTGCAGCTTGTTGCCGAGCTGGAGCCACCGGGTGGACGCGAGGAACTTTCCGAACAGCAGGCGCCCGAGGAACGATTTCGGGCGCACGTTGGTGACGCCGCGGTCATAGCGAAAGAAGTAGTGCGGCGTGGTCAGGTAATCCTCGTCGCGCGTCCGCGTGCTCTGGTAATAGACCTTCATCCAGTCGTAACGGTTCGTGTACGGCGCCGCGTCGACGAACCGGCCCACGGAGAGGACGTAGAGCTCGGGCGAGTGGATGATGCCGTCCATGAAGTCGACGTCGCGCGCGGCCGCGTGACGCGCGATCGCGGCCTGGTAATCGGCGAGCGTGGCGTGCTTCTCGTACACGACATGGACGAACGGCCTGGCCGGGACCAACCGGAACGTCAGCTTCGCCAGGATCCCGAGCGTGCCGAACGCCCCGTGCACCATCTGGAACACGAGCCGGTTCGCGTTGTCGGGCGTGCAGATCAGCACCTCGCCCGTCGCCGTGATCACCTCGTACGCGAGGCAGGTATCGTGAAAGCCGCCGTGGACGAACGACATCGACTCGATCGAGCAGCCCGCGACCGCCCCGCCGATCGTGATCGTCTTGAGCTCCGGCACGACGATCGGCACGAGGCCGTGCGCGAGGGTTGCGGCGACGAGGTCGGCGAACGTCACGCCCGACTCGGCGACACAGATCCGCCGCACCGGATCGATCTCGAGGATCTCCGTGAGCTCGCCGACGTCGATCTTGTCGTCGCTGTGCCGCCGATCGTGGGCCTTGGGGACCTGATGAGACACGGTCTTCTTGCGCAGCGACAGCGGACGCGAACCATCATGCGCACGCAGCTGCGCGACGATCCGCGCGACCTTGCGTGCATGGCGTTGTTCGGCCTCTGAAGCGGCAACAGAAGCCACCGGAGCAGAAGGCGCGTCGACCTGGATGGAGGTTACCATATCATCATACGTGTGCAGCGGCGATGCCAGAGGCCCCGTGTTCCGTCACCGGATCTAGCCTTGCCCTGATCGTGCACCCCGAGCGCCCTCGCGCGGCCCGCGCGCACGACGTGCGTGAACCTCGATCGCGAGCTCAGCGCCCTATCCTGGCACCCTCGCCGATCACTTGCTCTCGGGCCCTGCGCCGCGCTTGCTCTCGATGTCATCGCGCAGCTCTTGCAACGCCTTCCCGATCGACGAGAGCTGGGTCACCACGAGCTTGCCCGCACGCTCTCCCTCGCGCGCGATCAGCTTCTGCACCTCGGCGAGGCGCGGCTGCAGCGCGTTCCAGCGATCGCGCATGTCCATCCCGGCGAGGTGCATCTTGAGCTCGAGTTCTTCGGCGATCCGGCGAACGTCATCCCATGTTGGGGTTCTGGTTTCAGTCATGCCCTCCTGACTTGCAAGCACAATGCCGGCTCGAGGGCTCGCCTCCAGCAGGATGAGCGTACAATGGGCCAGGAGGAAGGGTTGAAACGGCGCATCTCCCTGACAACACTGGGGCTGCTGATGGGGCTCGGCATCGTCGCCGCCATGGCCGCGATCGCCTATCGGCATCTCTCGTCGCTGGACGAGATGGAGCGCTGGGTTTCGCACACCCATGATGTCCTGGAGTCCTCCCAGGCAATCGTGATCGCCGTAGGGGATATGGCCAGAGCGCGCCGCGCGTTTGCCGTCACCCGTGACGAGGCCGAGCTCGGGCCGTATCACAGCGCGCTGGCTCGCGTGAACGCCTCACAACAGGCGCTCCGCCGCCTCACCTCCGACAACACCGCGCAGCAGCAGCGGCTCACGCAGATCGACGCGGTGCTCGCCACGCGGCTGGCCCAGCTGGAAGCGGCCGTCCGCGACGCGCGGAGCCACGCGTTCAACGCCGAAACCGAGGCCTCCCTGACCAACGCGGGCCTCGTGCTGTCCACGCGCCTGGGGGCCCTCATCGGGGAGCTGGACGCGGAAGAGCGGAGCCTCCTCGACGCGCGGAAGGCCGCGATGCACGCCCAGTCAGCGTCGGTCAAGCGCACCATCCTCGTCGGCTTCAGCGCCAGCGTCGGGATCCTGCTGCTCGCCTTTGTGTTCTCGCGCCGCGAAGTCGTGCGGCGCCGGCGATCGGAGGAGACGCTCGCCCAGCGCGAGCGGCACCTCGCCGCCACCCTCAGCAGCATCGGTGACGCCGTGATCGCCACGGACGCCGCCGGGGTCATCACGCAGATGAACCCGGTGGCGGAGGGGCTGACCGGCTGGCCGACAGCCGACGCGGCCGGGCGGCCGTTCGCCGAGGTGTTTCGCATCCTCAACGAGGAGACGCGCGCCCCCGAGCCTGACCCCGTCGCGCGCGTGCTCGCCCAGCGCCTCAAGGTCGAGCTGGCCAATCACACCATGCTCATCGCTCGCGACGGCGTGGAACGCCCCATCGCGGACAGCGCCGCCCCGATCTTCGACGAGCACGGCAAGCTACACGGGGTGGTCATCGTGTTTCGCGACGTGACCCTGACCAAGTCCATCGAGGCCCGGTTCCGGCGCCTGGTCGACGCCGCGCCCGACGCCATCGTGATCGCCGACCCGGCGGGGCAGATCTCGATCGTCAACCATCAGGCCAGCGTGCTGTTTGGCTATTCCTCGAGCGAGCTGATCGGACAACCGGTGGAGATGCTGATCCCGGAGCGGCTCCGCGGGCGCCACCTCGACCACCGGCGCGATTATCACGCGGCCCCGGCGGTTCGCGCCATGGGCACCGGGGTCCAGCTCCTCGCACGCCGGAAGGACGGCACGGTCTGCCCCGTGGAGGTCAGCCTGAGTCCGCTCCACACCCCCGAGGGGCTCCAGGTGATTGCCGCGGTGCGCGACGTGACGCGGCGCCGCGAGCTGGAGCGGTTTCGCGACGAGTATGTCGGCTACATTTCGCATGACCTCAAGAACCCACTCTCGGTCATCGTGCTGCAGGCGCGCCGGCTGGCGAAGTTGCTCGCCGGGCACGCCTCGACCGAGGAAACCCGCGCGGTCGCCGTGATCGCCGAGAGCGCGACGTTCATCGACCACCTGGTACGCGAGCTCCTGGAGATGGCCTACGTCGAGTCGGATCAGATCGAGATCCACCCCGAGTCGGTGGCGCTGGCCCGGTTCCTCCCATCGGTCCTCGAGCGCACCGTCTCGACCTCCGATCGCGCGCGCGTGCGCCTCGAGATCGCGGCGCCCTGCACCGTCGCGGCCGAGACCAGCCGCCTCGAGCGCGTGCTCGTCAACTTCGTGCAGAACGCGATCAAGTATTCGCCGCCCGGCTCACCTATCCTGGTGCGGCTGGAGGCGCTCGACGATCGCGCGGTCGTCTCGGTGACCGATCGCGGGCCCGGGCTCACCCCCGAAGAACGATCGTATGTGTTCGACAAGTACAAGCGGGCCGCCTCCGCCAGGAAGCAAGAGGGGCTCGGCCTCGGGCTCTACATCAGCCGCAAGATCATCGAGGCCCACGGCGGCGAGATCGGGGTCGACAGCGCGCCCGGCCAGGGGGCGACGTTCTTCATCCGGCTGCCGCGGATCACCGCCGCGCCGGCGCCGGTCGAGGCCAACCCGGCGGCAGCGTCGCCGGGCGACAAGCTGCGCGGCCTCAAGGTGCTGCTCGTGGACGACGAGGTCAACGCGGTCTCGGCGCTCACCGCGCTGCTCGGCGATGAGGGGTTAGACGTGGCGAGCGCCACCAGCGGTGAGCAGGCGTTGACGCTGGTCGATGCCAGCTGGCCCGACGTCGTGGTCGTCGACGTCGAGATGCCGGGGATGAGCGGGCTGACCCTGCTGGAGCGGCTGCGCGCCAGGGACCCCGCGCTCCCGGCCGTCATCATGTCGGGTCACATGGAAGCTCACGCGGGCATCGCGGAGGCACGCGGTCGCGGCGGCGTCGCGTACGTGAGCAAGCCGGTCGACGTCGACGAGCTGCTGCGCACGCTCGGCCAGCTGGCCCGCTCGGCCAGCACCTCCTGCTGAATCCGTATACCTCGATCTCAGCGCGTGGTCGTCGGATCGGGGATCGCCGCGCCGGCGTTGCGGTGCGCGAGCAGCGTGCCTTCGATCGCCGCGCGCGCGACGATGTGCGCCGGGAGCGGCGCGATCGCGGGCAGCGGCTCGACGGGGCCGGCGAACGCCGAGAGCACCGCGGTCATCCCGCCGCCCAGGCCGTCGAGATCGTAGCCGCCCTCGAGCACGGCCACGACGCGGCCCTGCGACCACCGGTCGGCCGCGGCGCGCAGCCGCCGGGCCATCGCCGCGAACCCGGCGTGGGTGACCCGCATGCCGGCGAGCGGATCGTGCTCGAACGCGTCGAACCCGGCGCTGATGAGCAGCACGTCCGGCCGGAACACGGCGAGCTTGGGCAGGAACACGTGATCGAACGCGGCGGCGTACTCGGCATCGCCGCAGCCGCTCGGGAGGCCGACGTTGACCGTGGCGCCGATCGCGCCGGGGCCGCCGAGCTCGGTCGGCGCGCCGCTGCCCGGGTAGTACGGGAACTGGTGCACGGACAGGTAGAGGACGTTCGGATCGTTCCAGAAGATGTCCTGCGTGCCGTTGCCGTGGTGGACGTCCCAGTCGAGGATCGCGACGCGGGCGGCGCCTCCGGCACGCAGCGCCGCCGCCGCCACCGCGACGTTGTTGAGCAGGCAGAACCCCATCGCGCGATCGCGCGTCGCGTGGTGACCGGGCGGGCGGACCACGGCGATGCCCTGCGCGAGCTGGCCGGAAAGGACGTCGAGCGCGAGCTGGGTCGTCGAGCCCGCCGCCGCGCGCGCCGCGTCCCAGGTGCCCGGCGAGAAGTAGGTATCGGCATCGAGCCAGCCCGTCTTGCCGGGAACGAGCCTGGTGAGCTCGTCGAGGTACGCCGCGTCATGCACGCGGGCGAGCTCGTCATCCGTCGCCGGCCGCGTGGCGACGTGCCGCCCGCGGGTCGCGATGCCCGCGGCGTTGAGCGCGTCGCGCACCGCTTCGGCCCGCGCGGGGCGCTCGGGGTGACCCGAGGGCGCGCGGTGGTTCACGAACACTTCGTCGAGGATGTAGCCGAGCATCACGGACCTTGCAGCATGGCAGATCTTGGGCGAGCTTAGTCGCGTTCCGAGCGGATCGGGCGGGTCAGGAGCGCATGGATCGCCTCGCGGACCGGCACGCCCGCGTGCATGATCGCATACATCGCGTCGGTGATCGGCGCCTCGATGCCGAGCTTGCCGGCGAGCTGCTTGGCGACCTTGGTCGTCTTCACCCCCTCGGCGACCTGCGTCATCTCGCCGAGGATCTCGGACATCGACTTGCCCCGGCCGAGCGCCAGGCCGACGCGGCGGTTGCGCGAGGCGTCGCCGGAGCACGTCAGCACGAGGTCGCCCATGCCGGACAGCCCGGCGAACGTCTGGGCGTGGGCGCCGAGCGCGACGCCGAACCGGGTGATCTCGGCGAGGCCGCGCGTGATCAGCGCGACCCGCGAGTTCGAGCCGAAGCCCAGGCCATCGGACACGCCCGCGCCGATCGCGATCACGTTCTTGAGCGCGCCGCCGATCAAGACCCCGAGGACGTCGTCGGTGGTGTAGATCCGGAAGTGCAGGTGCGAGAGCGCCTGCTGGGCCTCCGCGCAGGTCTGCCGATCGTGCCCGGCGAGCACGATCGCCGCCGGCATCCCGGCCGCCAGCTCGCTCGCGAACGTCGGGCCCGACAGGTAGGTCGCGCGCGCGGCGATCCGCGCGGGCAGGACGTCACGGTACACCGCGTCGATCGACGCGAGCGTGCCGTCCTCGAGGCCCTTCGAGGCGTTGATCACGATCGCGTCGGGATCCAGCGCCGCGGCGGCCCGGGCGAGCACCTCGCGCGTGCCGTGCGACGGCGTCACCCCGAGCACGAACCGCTTGCCGTGCACCGCCGCCGCCAGGTCGCTCGTCACCTGGACCGACGCGGGCAGCTTGTGCCCCGGCAGGTACGCGGCGTTCTCGCGAGCCGCCTCGATCGCGGCCGCGGACGCCTGGCCGCGGCAGTACAGGCTCACGCGGTGCCCCGCGTTGCCGAACAGCACGGCGAGACAGGTGCCGTAGCTGCCGGCGCCGAGCACCGCGATGGCTTCGCTGCTCATCTCAAGGGCACCGTATCACGGTCGATCGCCGGACCCTCATACCGCGTGCCCCGGTTGCCGGCCGCGTGGTCACCCCGGGGCCGCGGCGAGCGCTTCGCTGGCGAGCACGACGCGGTTGCGGCCGGCGCGCTTGGCCGCATAGAGCGCGATATCGGCGGCGCGGACCAGGGCCTCGGCATCGCCGCCGTCATCGGGGAACGTCGCGACGCCGATCGAGACCCCGATCCGGCTGGCCCGCGGCGCGGCCTCGGAGAAGTCGTGGCTCGACACCCGCTCGCGCACCCGCTCGGCGGCCTTGGCCGCGGTGAACTTCGCCGTGTCGACGAGGATCAGCGCGAACTCCTCGCCGCCGTAGCGCGCGACGACGTCGTTGATGCGGCGGCTGTCGACGAGCACGCGCGCGACCTGGCGCAGCACCTCATCGCCGGCCGGGTGACCAAACGTATCGTTGAACTGCTTGAAGTGGTCGACGTCGAGCATGAGCAGCGACAGCGGCAGCCCGCTGCGCTGGCTGCGCTCGACCTCGAGCGTCAGGCGCTCGTGAAAGTGGCGGTGGTTGTACAACCCGGTGAGGCCGTCGGTGACGGCGAGCTGCGCGAGCCGCGCGTTGGCCTCGGCGAGCTCGTGGGTGCGCTCGTGGATCTTGGCCTCGAGCTCGCGGTTCATCTCGAGCAGGGCCTGGTTCTTCGCCGACAGCGACGTGATCAGCTGCTGGTTCTCGTGGACCAGCCGGAACTGCCGCAGCAGGTTCTCGACCCCGAGCAAGAGCTGGGTCTCGTCCCACGGCTTGCCGATGTACTGGTTCAGGTGCGCGCGGTTGATCGCGTCGGTCACCGCGTCGAGCCCGGCCTGGCCGGTGAGCAGGATCTTGGTCGTCGCGGGCAGCCGGCGATCGACGATCTCGAGCAGATCGACCCCGCGCATCCCCGGCATGATCTGATCGGTGATCACGACGGCGATCGCCTCGCCTTCGCGGCTGAGCTCGTCGAACAGGGCGACGGCCTCGTCGCCGGAGCGCGCCGTGGCGATCTGGCACTCGTGCCCGAACCTGGCGCCGAGCTGCGCGCGCAGCACGCGCAGCACGCCCTCCTCATCGTCGACGCACACGATGACCTCGCGGCTGGTCATCAGGTACCCGCGATCGGCAAGCGGACCTCGAACATCGTCCATCCGGGCTCGGATTCGCAGCGCATCGTACCGCCGTGCTTATCGACGATCTTGCGCGCGATGCCAAGGCCCAGCCCGCTGCCTTCTCCCTTGGGCTTCGTCGTGAAGAACGGCTCGAAGATCCGCGGCAGCACCTCTGTGGGTACACCCGGGCCGTTGTCGGTCACGCACACCACGACCCAGGCGTCGGACGTCGCGGTCGTGATGGTGATCGTGGCACCGCCGGCCGGTCGGTTAGACAGGGCTTGCTGAGCGTTCTGGATCAGATTCGTCCATACCTGGTTGAGCTCGTCGACGTAGACCGGGATGCGCGGCACGCTGCCGAACCGGCGTTCGACGACGATATCACGCAGCGTGTGGTGCAACAGGGCCAGGGTGGTCTCGAGCCCTTCATGAATGTCGGCCTCCATGCGCACCGCCTGCTGATCGAGATGGGAATAACTCTTGAGCGCCCCGACGATCCGCTGGATCGACGCGATCGCGTGGCGGATCGTCGACGCGGTGCGGTGCAGGTACACGTGGTCGGTGAGCGCGGCGACCACGGCCGGCGCGAGCTCGTGGGCCCCCCCGAGCGCCTCGATCAGCCGCACGGTGTCGTCGGGCGTGGCCCCCAGATCGGCCAGCTCGGCGGCCAGCGCGTGGGGGCGCTCGATCGGCGAAGCCGTATCTCGGGGGGTGGGGACCCCGACGGCTCTGCCGGCGGGGCGGGGGGCCACCCCCGTGGGATCGATCGAGGGGCCGGCCGCCTCGAGCGCCGCCGCGATCTCCCGGACGGCCTTGCGCGCGGTGAGGCTGGTCGGGAGTGGGCGCTCGGCCAGCGCGGGCGCGAGGGCCTCGAGCACGCCCGCGACCGACGCCGGCGCGGCCCTGGCGGCGAGCTCGACGCCGTGCCGCGACACCCGCGCGAGCGCGCTGGTCAGGCCGTCGATCGAGCCGCGGATCGCGGCGGTCGGCGAGTTGATCTCGTGGGCGACCCCGGCGACCAGGAGGCCCAGGCCGGCCATGCGCTCGGACAGCACGAGCTGGGCCTGGGTCTCGCGGAGGTCCTCGAGCGCCTCGTTGAGCTCGTAGTTCATCGTGGTGAGCTCGATCGTGCGCATCCGGACCTTGCGCTCGAGCCCTTCGCTGGCCGCGCGCACCTCGGAGTACAGGAGCGCGTTCTCGACGGCGGCGCCCGCCTGATCGGCGAACGTCGTCAGGAGGTTCAGCTCGGCCTCGGAGAACTCGCGCGCGCGCTCGGTGCGGGCGACGGCGATCACGCCCACGACCCGCGTCTTGCGATCGAGCGGCAGCGCGACCATGGGGCCGAGCCCCCCGGCTTGCCTGGCGGCCTCGGCGAGCCGCGGGTCGGCCGGATCGCTCGCACCAGGCGCCGTGCTCGGGCCAGAGTCCGTGGTGGGCCCGCTCGGGTCCGGACGCGCGTGCCCCAGCCGCAGCGGCCGGCGTGTCACGCAGGCCTCGTCGGCGATAGGCCGCAGCAGCTCGGCGGTGGCGAGCGCCTCGTCGGTGGCGAGCGAGGTCGACACATCGGCGCGCCGCGCCCGCGCCGCGGTCACCCGCAGCCCCACCCCGCCGTCGTCGAGCAGCCACAACGCGGCGAGCTGGGTGTCGAACGTCCGCGCGACCGCCTCGACGATCTTGCGCGAGACCCCTTCCATGTCGATCACCGATGACACCGCGCGCCCGGCATCGTGGAGCGCGACGATCTCACGCATCCGCGCGGCGAGCCGCGCCTGGTTGTCCTGGAGCGTCGAGGTCATCTGGTTGAACGCGATCGCGAGATCGGTGAGCTCGTCGCCACCGGGGATCTCGATCCGGTGATCGAGGTCGCCGCGCGACACCGCGATCGCGCCGTCGTGGAGCTCGGCGATCGGCGCGCCGAGCCGCCGCGACCAGAACAGCGCGAGCACGAGGGCAAACGCGAGCGCGGCGAGTCCGCCGGCGAGCAGCGAGCGCACCGCGAGGAGCTTCGTCGCCTCGAGCCGGCCGCGATCGACGGCGACCCCGACCAGGCCGATCGGATGATCCTTGCGGGCGAACAGCGCCGTGGTCGCGATCGTACGCTGCCCGCCGACCACGTCGACATCGCGGATCACGCGCTTGCCGCGCAACGCCGCCGCGCGGTCGGCCGCGCCGAGCTGGAGGGTCTGGGTCCGGCTGTCGAGCCCGTTGCGCAGCGTGGTCTCGAGCTTGCCCGACGGTCCGCCGAGCAGGACCTCGGCCGATAGCGCGCCCTTGATGCCGTTCGCAAAGGCGCCGTCGAGCGGCATCGACAGCACGAGGACGCCGCGCAGCGCGAGCCCGGCGTCGACGATGGGCGACACCGCCCGGACGATCAGGTGATCGTCGCGCTCGACCAGCGAGACCCCACGGCCCCACGCCTGACCGACCCCGATCACCGGATCGCCGTCCGCGACGTCGATCGCCTGCAAACGCGGCTGCGCGCCGCCCAGCTCGCCCGCGAACACCACGTGACCCACCGCGTCGAGCAGCTGCAGGCGCGCGACCGACGTGTGCGGCGCCTCCCGCGCGAGCCAGGCCTCGAGCGCCGCCTGCTGGCCGAGCGCGCCGGCGAGCTCGCTGGTCTCCGCGAGGCGTACGGCCTCATCACCGAGCCGCTCGACGCTGCGCAGCACCAGGTTGAGCACGATCCCCAGCTGGCGATCGGCGTCCTCGCGCAGGCTCGCCTCGAGGCTCGACAGGATCACGCCGGTCGCGAGCAGCGCGACGACCAGCACCGGGACGAGCGCCGCGAACCCCATCGCCACGGCGAGCTTGGTGCGCAGCCGGAGCCGGAGCTGCGGGCCTGGGCTCGCGCGGGTCACCGCCGCTCCCGGCGATGGATCAGCGCATACAGCGGATGGCCGAGCGGCGTCAGGCGCACCCCCTCGAGCTCGGCGCGGGCGGCGAGCACGATCTCGGAGTGGGCGATCGGCACCCACGGCGCATCCTCGGCGATGCGATCCTGCACCATCGCATAGAGCGTCCGGCGGCTCGGTTCGTCGATCGCGGCCCGGGCCTCGCTCAGCAGGGTGTCGACGGCGGAGTTGCGGTAGAACGCGACGTTCTGCGCCATGCCGGGGACCGCGTTGTCGCTGTGCAGGAGGACGTAGAGGAAGTTGTCCGGATCGCCCGTGTCACCAAGCCAGCCGGCCAGCGCGAGATCGTGATCGCCGCGACCGACCGACTCGACGTACACGTTGAGCGGCTGCAGGATCAGCTGGGTCTTGACGCCGAGCTGCGACAGCGCGGCCTGGACGTAGCGCGCGACGCGCTCGGGCTGGGACAGATAGGTCCGCGGCGTCGAGGATGCATACAGCTTGTAGACCCGCGCCGGATCGAAGACATGGGCCGCGATCGCCTCGGCGAGCAGCTGCCTGGCGCCCGCCGGATCGTAGGCATAGCGGGTCGCGGGGAGGTGATAGCCCCACTGCCCCGGCGGCAGCGGCCCGTCGGCGGCGACCGCGCGGCCCTGGTACGCGAGCTTGACGATCGGCTCCTTGTTGATCGCGTGGCTGATCGCGCGGCGCACCCGGAGATCGTCGAACGGCGCGTGCATCATGTTGAACGCGACGTAGCTGACGTCGTTGCCGGGGGTGTGGAGCACCGCGAGATCGGGGTGCAGCTCGACGAACGATTGCTCGTCGGGCAGGATCGCCGCCGCGAGATCGACCGAGCCCGATTGCAGATCGACCAGCCGCTGCCGCGCGTCGAGCACGGCGCGAAACACGATCCGCTCGAGCGCGGGTCGCTGGCCCCAGTAGCGCTCGGACCGCCGGACGACGACCTGCTCCCCGACATCCCAGGACTCGAACTCGAACGCGCCCGTCCCGACCGGGTGCCGCCCGAACTCGAGGCCCAACCGCCGGACCGCCGCCGGGGAGACGATCGGGAAGATCGCCAGATCGCCGAGCAGCGGCGCGTAGGGGTGCCCGACCTCGACCTCGACGCGAGTGGGCCCCTGCGCGGTCACCTGCTTGACGTCCCCCAGCAGGCCGCGCCAGTACAGCGCGGTCTCGCCGCCGACGTAGCAAGGGTGCCCCGGGTCGATCACGCGCTCGAACGAGAACACGACCGCGTCGGCGTCGAGCGCCGTGCCATCGTGAAACACCACGCCGGGACGCAGCTCGAACGTCCAGCGCAGGCCATCGGCCGACACCTGCCAGGCGGTCGCGAGCCCGGGTTCGACGTCGGTCGTGCCCGGCTGCCACCGCGTCAGGCCCTCGAACAGGAGCTCGCCGACCTCGACCGACTCGTGGTCGATCACGCGGACGAGATCGAGCCCGTTGACGTCGGCCGCCTGCGCGACCACCAGCGCGCCGGGGTCGCGGCGCTGATGCGGAGCGGCCGGCCCCGCGTCGCACGCCAGCACGCCTCCCAGGAGCATCACCACGCATGAGCCTTGCGCGTGCTGCATCGTCAAAGCTTAACACCGCTCGGCGCCCGTCCTGTGATTGACTCTCGGCTTTCACTGCCTTACGGTCACGCGGTGCGGCGCGGTCCGGTCAATGTCGGACCGACGTCGTCTGTCAGAAAGGGATGCG
>Ga0308175_100000235_pt1:0-17500 | contig 42294 bp, 23 predicted proteins | sample PhyCR1_3_FD_203893 | JGI IMG/M metagenome (GOLD analysis project Ga0308175, IMG submission 203893) | Soil microbial communities from UC Gill Tract Community Farm, Albany, California, United States - DLSLS.C.R1 | ecosystem: Environmental > Terrestrial > Soil > Agricultural land | place...
AGTAAATTAAGAAAAAAATGGATACATAGAATAAATACCAAAAAAGATACGAGGAGATTCGACCCCCTCCTATATACTTGATACCCTCCCCTACAAAAAAACTTGTAACACCAAAACCATTCGGAATCCCATCAATTATTCGTCTATCAAAAGAAGAAATTAGTTCAGCTAAAGCTCTTACACCCTTAATTAAGAATATTTCATAAAAAGCATCTATATAACCGCGGTTAGCAGACCAATTATATATTATATTTAATACTTTGTCCCCAAAAACTCTCTTTTGACCTTTTTTATCAAATGAATTGATTAAGTCAAAACTTTTTAACGATGAATAAGTGGGTTTATACAAAAAGAAGGCTATAAATATTCCTAAATAGGCTATACTCACCGAAAAAGTTGCATTTATCCCAAAATCATACCAATCTACGGACTCATTCGAATTGGAATGTAAAAGATTTATAGATGGATTTAACCATTTAGTTAATATATCCAAATCCATTCCATTAAATGGAATTCCTATGAATCCAATAAAAAAAGTAAACAGAATCAATACAATCAGAGGAAATAACATAGTATTGTCCGATTCATGAGGATATAAAGAAATATTCTTATTGGCAAAATCAGTAATAGTAAGAAAAGGTCGCATCATTTTTCGGAAATTTCTATCAATTTGAGCTGGTTTTTTCGAAAAGAAATGAGTCTTTTCTTTATTATTCAGTGTTAATAAGGTTAATAAAGGAAATTTTGGATTAATCCTTTTTAATTCTTTTTTACCCCATAAAGATATTGAATAAAACGAACTACTTTTTTTTCCACTGTAATTTTTTAAAAAAAGGTTTAAATGGCCTTCAAACGTAAGTAAATAGATTCGAAACATATAAAATGCGGTTAATCCAGCTGTGAAATAAGATATTATTGCAAAAATTGGCGAATAGATCAAACTATCACTAAGAATTTCATCTTTGGACCAAAAACAAGCAAGCGGTGGAATACCACAAAGAGAAAGTGTACCTATTAAAAAAGCATTTTTTGTAATTGGCACATGTTTTGTTAACCCCCCCATAAGAACCATATTCTGACTTTTATCCGGAGAATATCCAACAATAGTTTCCATTGAATGAATAATAGATCCGGACCCTAAAAACAATAATGCTTTTGAATAAGCATGAGTAATCAAATGAAATAAAGCCGCTCGATAAGAACCCATACCTAGAGCTAACATCATATAACCCAATTGAGACATTGTAGAATAAGCTAAACTTCGCTTAATGTCTTTTTGAGCAAGAGCTAAAGTTGCGCCTAAAAGTACTGTTATTATACCTATAAAAGATATTCCATACATTATGTAAGGTATAACTATGAAAAGAGGAAGCAGTCGAGCGACTAGAAAAATTCCCGCTGCTACCATGGTAGCAGCATGTATAAGAGCTGAAATAGGGGTAGGTCCCTCCATAGCATCGGGTAACCATACATGAAGGGGAAATTGGGCAGATTTAGCAACTGCACCAGCAAATAATAAGAAAGCACATAAAATACAAAATAAGGAATTGACCTGATTAGCATTAATTAAGTTATTGAATATTTCAAACAAATCCCGAAACTCGAAACTACCTGTTATCCAATAAAGACCTAAAATTCCTAATAATAAACCAAAATCTCCTACACGATTAGTCACAAACGCTTTTTGACAAGCATTTGCGGCAATAGGCCTTGTGAACCAAAAACCTATTAATAGATATGAACACATTCCAACTAATTCCCAAAAAATATAAATTTGTATCAAATTTGAACTAGTAACTAAACCCAACATCGACGTATTGAAAAAACTCATATACGCAAAAAATCGCAAATATCCCTGATCATGAGACATATAATTATCACTATAAATAAGAACCAGAATTGCAACAGTAGTAATTAACATTAACATAATAGAAGTAAGTGGATCGAGCAAGTAGCCAAATTCTAAAGAAAAATCGTTATTAATGGTCCAAGACCAGACATATTGGTAAATAAAATTACTATTTATTTGCTGAATAGACAGATTCAGCGAAAAAACCATAACTATACTTAACAACGAAATACTCGAAAAAGCCCATATCCGTCGAAGATTTTTTGTTGCTATCGGAAAAAAGAAAAGCCCAGCTCCTATTAACAAAGGAACTGGAAGTGGAAGTAAGGGTATGATCCATGCATATTGGTATATATGTTCCATAATAGAATAGAAAATTTTTATATTTTATTTTTTTTTATTTAATTAATATTTATTTTTTTGTTTACGATTCATAGGCTCTTGCCTCTTTTGAAAGAAATCAATAAAAAAATTAAGATATCTAATAACTTAAATCGAAATAGAATTTTTTTTTGTTTTTTTCAAGTCGATATCAAATATTAATATTGATGTTAAGTATTTTTTTAATATTCAAACCACGAAATTATAATTGGTCAAATTCAAATAATGTATTTGTTAATAAAAGTGAATACGTAAGAATAAATGCAAAATATTGCATAAGAAGATAAAACAAATTCCACTTTCATTTCGATTTAAGTTATTTCGAAAATATATTCAGAATTTCAGAATTAAAGGCTAAAAAAAATCTTAAAATCTACTAAAGATCTAATAAAGTCAATAATGATAAAAAAAATGAAATATTTTTATTAATTTATTTTGTAGGTTATTCACAATTAATACCTTATTTTATGCAAAATGATTTGATTGTCTTCTATTCCAAACAAAAACAGAGAAAAACTTCTATTTTTTTAGTTATCGATTTTTTATATCGGTTACTTTAACTTTACTTTCTAGTTTCTATAACATAGAATAAAAAAATGCCTAAAATCTTGGATCTTTTAAACAAATTCATTTATTGAGATCATTTCAATTTGAAAATCAAAAATTCGATATATTATATTTTCAAAAATGAATTTAAGTTTTTCAATTTAAATCTAATTTAAAGGTTGGGTTATTAAAGTTTTCAATGTGATTTACTACATACATGGAAATTGAATGTAACATAGCAAAAAGAAATAGAAGAAAAATATAGAAAATATATTTCTAGTTTAGAGTTATATTATGTTTTTCCATTTTAAAAAATTGAACAATAGAGGGTATCGTCTAGAATCTAAATACATAGATAATTAATAGAAAACAAAGATTCGTTTGAACACTAGATGTCTTTCACATCCAAATCTAACACTGAATAATCAATTAAAATTGAAATGGCAGTTCCAAAAAAACGTACTTCGATTTACAAAAAGCGTATTCGTAAAAATCTTTGGAAAAAAAAAGGGCATTGGGCAGCGTTAAAAGCCTTTTCTTTAGCAAAATCTCTTGCTACTGGGAATTCCAAAAGTTTTTTTGTAAGAAAAATAAGTAATCAAACCTTGGAATAATCCAAATCCACAGCGACTCAAAGAAAAAAGGTATACCAAATTCGGAATAATTTCCTTTTTTATTTCGAATCAAAAATATCGAAAAGAACCGATTTCAATTTTAAATAAGTTTGGATTTACTAAATATTTCGAACTATATAAAATCGGGACTTTTTGTTTATGATATGGAAAATAACAACTCTTAAGCCGACCATAAAATAGTACTTTTTGTTTGAAAAACTATATAAAAACTATATATAGAGAATATTTCATCACCTTTTTTTTTGAGTCTATTTTTGTTATTTATAAGATATAAGATGGGGATTTTTTTCCCCATCAACCCTTAATCAACCCTTTAATATATTTATATATATTTATTTTGTCACAATACAATAAAAAAACTAAGAAAAGTTTTTTCTATTTTCTATCTATTTTGCTATTTTGTAAAAAAAGACAAATAGAAAGTGGTTCAACTTTAACTTCCGGAAGCATTATTTCTTGAAGTTGCTATATTCTCTATATTCCCCCGTTGAAAATAAATAAAAAGCCCTTTAAATTTAAAACTATATTTTAGTTTTACTTGAATATTATATATATGTGGAAAGAATTTTTTTTTGTTTTTGAAAAACGTTTCAATAGAGATCCGGATTTTTTTATATGCTATATCCGGTTCAATACTTAAACCGTAAAAATTCTACCAATTTGTTTATTTTGGATAAAAAACTATCTATTTAAAGAAAAAATCCTTTCGATGCCGTGTTGAATTTTGGATCCAAAATATTCGATTTTTTTATGTAGTGAAATAATCTATGTATTTGTTATTTGTTAGTTTTGAAATCAGCTAAAAAATTCTTTTTTTTTATCAAAAAAAAAAAAAAGAAAGTGAGAAAGACCTTTATTGAGGTCTATCCTGGGCTGAAAAGAAGAATCTTCTAGTTACAAGGTTTTATTTCAAGAAAACATAAACTATACAAAAGTCCGTTGACAAATTAAAAGAGTACTATAAATTTAAAATTGATTTAAAATACAAAAAAAATAACAAAAAAAGTTATTATTATCATGAATATGAACCATTTCAATTTTGGTTTGCAAATACTTTTGTAGTCATTTTTATTTAATTGAAATGGTTCAAAAAATAAAATATTATATTGAATTAATCTCGACGAATAAAAAAAAATGGGTTATTATGATTTCAAACAAGCCGCTATGGTGAAATCGGTAGACACGCTGCTCTTAGGAAGCAGTGCGCGAGCATCTCGGTTCGAGTCCGAGTGGCGGCATGACGCGGCATGACATTGTTGAAATTCTTAAAAAATTTCAACAGTCCTATAACCTATAATAAATAATGAAAATGCATTTTTTTTTTTTTTTATTTTATATTATGATTTTTTCCACTTTAGAGCATATTTTAACTCATATTTCCTTTTCAACGGTTTCCGTTGTAATTATACTCCATTTGATCACTTTATTAATCAATGAAAAAGTAGGACTATATAATTCATTCGAAAACGGCATGATAGTTACTTTTTTCTGTCTAACAGGATTATTAATTACTCGTTGGGTTTATTGGAAACATTTACCATTAAGTGATCTATATGAATCATTAATCTTCCTTTCCTGGAGTTTCTACCTTATTCATTTGATTCCATATTTTTTAAAAAAAGAGAAAAATTCGTTAAGTGCAATAACTGCGCCAAGTGCTATTTTGACTCAAGGATTTGCTACGTCGGGCTTTTTAACGGAAATGCATCAATCCGCAATATTAGTACCCGCTCTCCAATCTCAATGGTTAATGATGCATGTAAGTATGATGGTATTAGGTTATGCAGCTCTTTTATGTGGATCATTATTATCAGTAACACTTCTAACGATTACATTTCAAAAATATATAATAAGGCTTTTTGATAAACGAAAATATGTATTAAATAAGTCATTTTTCTTCGCTGAGATTCAATACATGAATGAAAAAAGCAATAGTGTCCAAAACACTTCGCCCTTTTATGTTCGAAATTATTACAGATCCCAATTGATTGAACAGCTGGATCATTGGAGTTATCGTGTTATTAGTCTAGGCTTTATCTTTTTAACTATGGGTATTCTTTCAGGAGCAGTATGGGCCAATGAGGCGTGGGGATCGTATTGGAATTGGGACCCCAAAGAAACTTGGGCATTTATCACTTGGACCGTATTTGCAATTTATTTACATATCCGAACAAATAGAAATTTTCGGAGTGCAAGTTCTGCAATTGTGGCGTTTATAGGTTTTCTTATAATTTGGATATGCTATTTTGGGGTCAATCTATTAGGAATAGGGCTACATAGTTATGGTTCATTTCCATTAACGCTTAATTAAATGGAAGAAAAGACCTTACAAATACAAATATAGGACAAGACATAAGCAAGTTTATTATAATTATAAGCAGGTGAGAACCGTTTAAATCATGATTTAAACGGTTCTCACAAACGTTAAACATGCCTGATTCGAATTGCGATTCAGTTTTGTTTCTTTTTATGTAAAGAAAACTTCCTTTTCATTTGATTTAATCAAATGAAAGAAAAGAAATCTATCTATAAAAAAAATTCGATACAATAGCTTCCACTTTCTCAACTGATAGTGAGAGAACGAAATCTGGGTAAACTCCAATACCTAGTACTGGCAGAAAGATAGAAGTCGAAACAAACAACTCTCGCGGCCCAGCATCAAAAAAGTAAGAGTTTGTACTGTTAAATAATTTATATCCATAGAACATTTGACGTAACATAGATAATAAATAAATAGGAGTTAATATCATTCCAATTGCCATTCCAAAAATAATTAGTATTTTAGGCATTAATAGATATTTTTGGCTGGTAAGTATTCCAAAAAATACTATTAATTCTGCAATGAAACCACTCATTCCCGGTAGTGCAAGGGATGCCATTGAAAAGCTACTAAAGAGTGTGAATATTTTTGGCATTGGAATCGCTATTCCACCCATTTCGTCGAGATAAACAAGACGTATTCTATCGTAACTAGTTCCCGCTAAGAAAAAAAGTGCAGCACCAATAAATCCATGAGAAATTATTTGTAAAATGGCCCCATTAAGCCCCGTATCAGTTATAGAACTAATTCCTATAATTATGAAACCCATGTGAGATACAGAGGAATAGGCTATTCTTTTTTTTAAATTACGTTGCCCGGGAGATGTTGAAGCTGCATAGATTATTTGTATTGTGCCTATTATTATCAACCAAGGAGAAAATATAGAATGAGCGTGAGGTAATAATTCCATATTGATCCGAATCAATCCATATGCTCCCATTTTTAATAAGATTCCAGCTAGAAGCATACAAGTACTGTAATGTGCTTCTCCGTGGGTATCTGGTAACCATGTATGTAAAGGTATAAGCGGCAATTTGACAGCAAAAGCAATAAAAAATCCAATATAGAATATTATTTCTAATGCTACAGGATACGATTGATTAATTAATGTTTCCAAATTTAATGTCGGTTCATTGGAACCATATAAACCAATACCCAGAACTCCCAGTAATAGAAAAATGGAACCCCCTGCAGTATACAAAATAAATTTCGTAGCAGAGTAGAGACGTTTTTTTCCTCCCCACATGGCTAAAAGTAGATAAACAGGAATTAATTCTAATTCCCACATTATGAAAAAAAGTAAAAGGTCTCGGGACGCAAATGATCCTATTTGACCACTATACATTGCTAACATTAGGAAATGGAATAATCGAGAATCTCGAGTAACCGGCCAAGCCGCTAGAGTAGCTAAAGTGGTGATGAATCCCGTCAATAAAATGGGTCCTATCGAAAGTCCGTCAATTCCTAATCTCCAATGGAAATCAAAAAATTGGATCCATTTATAATCTTCTGACAGTTGGATTAATGGATCGTCCGGTTGGAAATGATAACAAAACGCATAAGTTGTTAGAAGGAGCTCTAAAATAGATATACATATAGTATACCAGCGGATAACCTTATTTCCTCTATGAGGAAATAAGAAAATTAAAGAACCTGCAAATATGGGTAAAACTACAATTGTTGTTAACCAGGGAAAATAATTCGTAGTAAAGACAAGATACACTTGGGCCAAAAAAACCCGTACCCAAAAAGATATCTTTTTGGGTACGGGTTTTTGTCGGTAAAAAAAATCCAATTATAGAATAAATGGATTCAAATGGAATTTTCTGAAACGTATCAATAAGCTAGACCCATACTGCGAGTTGTTTCATGCCATAAATAAACTCGAACGCTTAAAAAATCTGTTGGACAAGCAGATTCACATCTCTTACAACCAACACAATCCTCTGTTCTTGGAGCAGAAGCTATTTGTTTAGCCTTACATCCATCCCAAGGTATCATTTCTAATACATCTGTGGGGCAAGCTCGGACACATTGAGTACATCCTATACATGTATCATAAATCTTAACTGAATGTGACATTGGATCTATACTTTTTTTAACTTCATTAATTTTCGATCTAGTTCTAGTTCTAGTAAAGTAAATGAAATACATATTCAAATACCAGATGAATAAATTACCAGACGAATCGATGATTTCCCAGAAGTTCAATCTAATTCTGGATTGGGTCGGCGACTTATTAGAATATTAGAAACTAAATATAAAATAGATAAATGTAAAAGAGGTCCAAAATACTTTGATTTCTTACATTTGTGAAAGTATATCTTAAAGTGTGATATCTAGGAATTTAATTTGAACTAATGATTATTCAAATTTCAATTTCTAGAATAAAATTTTAGACTAAAAAAATTAAAAAATAAATACTATTTATTTATTCAATAAATTCGATTGATTGATACGAATTGATTTTCTGTTACGATAAATTGAAGAAACAATAGCCGGGCCAATAGCTGCTTCAGCGGCTGCAATAGCTATAACAAAAATTGAGAAAATATTTCCTTTTAATTGGCGACTATCAAAAAAATCCGAAAATGTTACAAAATTTAGATTAACTGCATTCAATATAAGTTCAAGACACATCAGAGCCCGAACCAAATTTCGACTCGTGACTAATCCATAAATGCCGATCGAAAATAAAAAAGCACTCAAAACAAGTACATGTTCGAGTATCATTGACCAACTCCTTATCAATCTCTATTCATTTGAATATGAACAACAATTAAACCCATTTGATTAACTAGAATATAATAAGTTATAATACAAAAAAAAATGAAGAACAAAAAAATGATATGATAATAGAATAATAAATTGAATTAAACCAATTTGATTGACTAGAATGAAAATGAATATGATAAAATATAATTTTTTTTGATTGCTATTTTAAAAAATCAAATGAATTATTATTGACGAGCCACGGCAATTGCACCTATTAAAGCAACTAAAAGAATTATTGAAATGAGTTCAAATGGAAGAAAAAAATCGGTTGATAAATGAATTCCTATTTGTTGACTAGCGCTTATCAAATCTTGTTCTAGAATCTGATTTGATTTTGTAGTCCAAATAATCCCATACCAGGACGTATTTAGAATAGTAATAGTTAATGAAACAAAAAGACTTGCACAAACCAATAAGGTAATCCCGTCCCCCACAGTCCACAGACGGAAATCTGTGTCATATTCCGGACCATTCATGAACATTACAGCAAATATTATTAATATATTTATAGCTCCCACATAAATAAGGAGTTGTGCAGAAGCTACAAAATGGGAATTTGCTAGAATATAGAATAAAGATATACAAACAAGAACTAATCCTAACGAAAAAGCAGAAAAAATTGTATTGGTAAATAATACTACTCCTAGACTACCTAATATAAGGCCCGACCCCAGAAAAACTAAAAGAAAATCATGTATTGGTCCAGGTAAATCCATTATATGTAAAATAAGAAATAAAAAAATCGGAATGTTTCATGATTTTATTGACTTGAACAGGAAAAAAAAGTTTATGCATTTTTTATTTTAAATCCTAATGCGTATCACTTGATGTGAGTAAAGTAAAGTTATTGAGAATTGCTCCTCAATCACGGAATTTCTCTTTTGGTTGAGGTGAATTCAAAATTGGTCGAATTGTGTAATCATCAGTTATTGATATTGGTAAACGGCCCAGAGCAATTTGATTATAATTTAATTCGTGACGATCATAAGTCGAAAGCTCATATTCTTCAGTCATTGATAAACAATTTGTTGGACAATACTCAACACAATTACCACAAAAAATACAAATTCCGAAATCAATGCTATAATTAAGCAACCGTTTCTTTCGAAGATCCGTTTCCAATTTCCAATCAACAACGGGTAAATCTATAGGACATGCACGAACACATACTTCACAAGCAATGCATTTATCAAATTCAAAATGAATTCGACCACGAAAACGCTCTGATGTGATCAATTTTTCATACGGATATTGAATAGTTACGGGTAAACGGTTAGCGTGGGATAAAGTAATCATAAAACCTTGACCAATGTACCTTGCCGCACGTATTGTTTGTTGACCATAATTGATGAACCCAGTTACCATAGGGAACATATAGTAAATATCAATAAAAAAAAATAAGATTTTGTTTCTTTCTCTTGTTTGGGACAAGTTGTGAATTAAGTTAGAGTGAATATAAAATATTCTTTCTTTTTAGAATTTATAATGAAAGGAGTTGGGAAGAAGTTGTTAATAATAGATTACCTAAAGAAATAGGTAAAAGAAATTTCCATCCAAGATTTAATAATTGGTCCATTCTCAGTCTAGGTAAAGTCCATCTTGTTGCGATAGGAATGAACAAGAACAAAAAAGTTTTAGCTAATGTAATGAAAATACTAATTGTCGTTCCAAAAACTACATCTATTTTATTTATTTCAAAAAAGCCAGAAATGACTATGTGTGGAATAGAAAGATTCCAACCACCCAAATAAAGAACGGTTACAAATAAAGAAGAGATTAGTAGATTTAGATAAGACGCAACATAAAATAAACCAAATTTAATACCGGAATATTCGGTTTGATAACCTGCTACTAATTCTTCTTCTGCTTCTGGTAAATCAAAAGGCAATCTCTCGCATTCAGCTAGAGAAGAAATTATAAAAACAATAAACCCTATAGGTTGCCGCCACAAATTCCATCCCAAAAACCCATATTTTGATTGTGCCTCAACTATATCAACTGTACTTAAACTGTTAGATAATCATAGTCGATGAGAAAATCACTCTTGTCATCGCTATTACAGAACCGTACATGAGATTTTCACCTCATACGGCTCCTCAAGAGCCATAAATAAATCTAAGGACTGATTGATATTCTTTAAATCTTCATATGCTTGTAGAAGAAGTAAATTTTAAATCAATCGAAAAATCCTGAATTAGACCAATGAAATTCTGTCTGCTATGCTCTAACAAATGCTTCGGAATTGATCTCATCCTTTACTTTAAACTAACTTTGAAGAATTTCCATTTTTTTTATTAGTAATAACTTAATGCTTGAATATGGATCTTGGAAAAATATTTTTTTTATAATTCCAGTTATATATTTTTATATTCATATTATCTTTTTTTTCGACCTCTTATTTCCTGGATTTTTTTTAGTCTTAAAATAAAAAAGTAAAAGATTACTTCGTTCCTGATAGTTATTCACTTAATCAGTGGATAGGAGCATACTCTGGATCGGAATTTGTGGGAGTACTACTTGATCATTTCTACAAATTTAAAGCCTCAATTAGTATTTCTTTTATGTAAAAATATCTCGTCGGATAAGTTCTACAATCTCTATTACAAATCCTTTGTGTACTTTGGTGTTCCTAACCATCCACTCATGTTTATTCAACCTCTATGGTAATTCATATCATCTATTTTTATACAGAGAAAAAAAAAGAAAGTAAAAACTCCATAATTCGTTTCAACCCGCTTCAAGTCAGGATAACCAATCTTGGGGGAAACAGCCTTGACTGCTTATGTTTATTTTTGTTTAACCCTTGTACATAGGCAATGAGATTCAACTTTTTACTGCAAATTTGAAAGCTGTTTTCTTTCACTCATCTAACTATCTGGTTTACTTTATCAACCCGATCAGTAACTAACAAAAAGGAAGATACTATTCAATCCATTTCATTTTTATTCTTAGAAACAAAAAATAAAAAGAAATGAGGCAAAGGTAGACCTATGTTTCAACGAATCACACGTAGAGATATTGCTAACACACATAGAGTTAATGGTATTTCATAACTAATTGATTGAGCAGCTGCCCGTAGACCACCTAAAAAGGAATATTTATTATTTGATCCATATCCTGACATAAGAAGTCCAATTGGAGCGATACTTGAAATGGCAATCCATAAAAAAACACCAATACTTAAATCGGCTAGAACAAGTCGAGAACCAAAAGGAATTACTGAATAACTTAGTAGAATTGATATAACTGCTATAGAGGGTCCAATACTAAACAAATACGTATCCCCTCTAGACGGAAGAAGGTTTTCTTTAAAAAGTAGTTTTGTTCCGTCCGCCAGAGCTTGAAGAATTCCCAAAGGACCGGCATATTCAGGTCCAATACGTTGTTGTATACCCGCGGATATTTGTCTTTCTAACCACACAATTACTAGTACACCTATTGTGATTCCCAATACGAGAATCAAAATAGGGAAAAGCAGCCATATAGTCCCATAAACCTCTTTTAAGGATTCCAATCTGGAAAAAGAATTGATAGCTTGTACTTTTGTTATATCAATTATCATTTCAACGATCAACTTCTCCCATAATGATATCTATGCTACCTAGTATCGTCATAATATCAGCCAATTTCATTTTTTTAACTAACTGAGGAAGAATTTGCAAATTGATAAAACCCGGCGGGCGAATTTTCCATCGCCAAGGAAAAACACTCTGATCTCCTATCAAAAAGATTCCTAATTCGCCTTTTGGGGCTTCTACTCTTACATACAGTTCTTGTTTCGACAATTCAAAAGCAGGAGATGGTTTTTTACTAATGAATCGATATTCAAAATCATTCCATTCAGGATATTTTGTTTTATTAAAGCGTCGAATTTCTAAATTTTCATAAGGACCCCCCGGAATTCCTTCTAACGCTTGTTGAATAATTTTTATAGATTCTGCCATTTCACTGATTCGGATTAAATAACGAGCTAATGAGTCTCCTTCTTTTTGCCATTGAACTTCCCAATCAAATTCGTCGTAACACTCATAATGATCAACTTTACGAAGATCCCATTGTATTCCGGAAGCTCGTAACATCGGTCCTGATAAACCCCAATTTATTGCTTCTTCTCCACTAATAATGCCTATGTTTTCAACTCGTTCTAAAAAAATAGGATTTCGCGTAATAAGTTGTTGGTATTCAGTAAGTCCTATTAAAAAATAATCACAAAAATCTAAACATTTATCTATCCACCCATAAGGGAGATCGGCAGCTACTCCTCCAATCCGAAAATAATTATGCATCATTCTCATACCGGTGGCAGCTTCGAATAAATCATATATCAACTCTCTTTCTCTGAAAATATAGAAGAAGGGGGTCTGCGCACCAATATCTGCCATAAAGGGGCCGAGCCATAACAAATGAGAAGCTATACGACTTAATTCCAACATGATTACTCTGATATAGCTAGCCCTTTTAGGGACTTGAATATTTCCCAATTGTTCGGGTCCATTTACAGTTATTGCTTCTGTGAACATAGTAGCTAAATAATCCCAACGTGTTACATAAGGCAAATATTGTATAATTGTTCGGTTTTCCGCAATTTTTTCCATACCTCTGTGTAAATAACCCACTATTGGTTCACAGTCAATAACATCTTCACCGTCTAAAGTAACGATGAGTCGGAGAACGCCATGCATTGATGGATGTTGAGGGCCCATATTGACTATCATGAGGTCTTTTCTGGAAGTTGGTACAGTCATAGGTTTTTCCCCGATTCATTTTTTCACGAATTCATTTTTCCATGAATTGATGAAAACAAAAAAAGTTCATCAAAATTCAATTCAAGATCTAATAAATCAAATAATTCAAAACAACTCTTCAAATTAACGTGTTTTTAGTTCTCGAATGTTCAATTGGCTGATTAATTCTTTATAACGTATTCTGTTTTTATTTGACAAATAAGCCAGTAGTCGTTGACGTTTTCCCAGAATTTTTCGTAAACCTCTTTGCGATGAATAATCTTTTTTGTGCAATTCCAAATGTGAAGTAAGTCTTCGTATCTTATTGGTAAAACACAATACTTGAAATTCAACAGACCCCCTATTTTCTTCTTTTTTTTCATTCGAAATAACAGATATGAATGAATTTTGTTTCATAAATTCTTACTCTTCCTTACCTTTTTTATTTTTACAAAATATGGAATTTTACGGATCAGTAATAATAATGCCATCTGTTTTACTCTGTTATATACAATATCTTAACCTTATTTTATTGATACATTTTATCAAAGAAACTTAATAAATAAAATTCTCTTGATTCATTTCAAGATCCAATTGATAATTCATTGAATTAGTATTTCATGTATCAGACTTGAATGTATGACAAGGCGTGTGTACATCTATTTCTCTATCAAATAATAGGGAATCTATAAGATAAATGTATCATAAATTTTTTTTTAATTGTGGATACATATGGATTCGTAAGATACTAAAACGACTTCCGTTATTAGTATCAAACCAATAACGATTCATACAAGCTAAATCTTCCAATCTATAATTTGGCCAAAGAAATAATTTTAATTTTCTAAGTGTATTTTTATCTCGATCAATATCTTTGTTTTCATCAAAAAATGGACTACAATTTTTTACCTGAGTTCCATTATAAAATGTTGGGTTTGTATTCATACCTTTATTATTATTCTTTGAATTTAAACAAATTAGAATTCGCAATTCTCTTCGACGCCTAGGAGATAAAATATTTTCAGGAGCAAGCAAGTCAAAACGGTTTTTGTCTCGTTCACCGAAAATGCTTTTATCAACATTTTCACTATATCGTTTTTGATTTTTTTGGTGTTTACTCTTATGCACCAATGAAATACCTATCGTTTGATACATAATAAATTGGCCGTTGTCTTTTACAGACAGACGAAACGGTTCAATAATGAGTAGTCCCCTTTCCGCCAATTCTCTACAAATGAAATCCTCGTTACGTGGTAGTATATCTAAATTCATTTCTCTTTTTTCTACAGCGGAGATAGCAATTTCTATTGGATTTATCAATTTAAGCAGGAAACAATATACTTTGATATTATTCAGCAGTTTTTTCTCCAAGGTTTTGTCCCATCTCAGTTGAACAAGCCAATATCTTTTCAGTAAGAGATCCATTTCTGTTTCTATACCACTCTTGGATTGTTTTTTCTTTCTAGGCTTTTTCAGATCTGATCCTATATAATCTTCTTCAATATCTTTTTGTCCATTTGAGAAAACAGATTCAGAGTTGTCTTGACCATCTGATCCAAGAGTTTCTTTACTTATAAATTCATTTTCGCCTTGATTCTTATTTTTTAATTCAAAATATTTTTTTTCATTTGAAGGTATAAAGGGATTCGTTTTTTTATTTCTATTGATGTTTTTATTTTCACTAAAATTTTCACTTACATTCGAATTTGAAAAAAGAAAATTTATTGGTATAAACCAAGGTTTCATTTTATATGCATTATAAAAGAAGAGAAATTCGGAGAAAAACCAAAATTCTAGATTTGATATGGGACGACTTAGTATTTCTTCATTCATTCCCATCCAATCCAAAACGTTTTTTTTTTGATGGGGTTGGTTGATTTCTTGATAAATTGGTGTGTAAAAAATACCTTTCTTATCAATTTTATCAACAATTTGATAATTCTTAAGTTCAGTTTTAGTATTTTCATTCCTGCCAATACTGATATCGACCCAGGCCTCAATGTCGACTTTCTTTCGAAGACAAAAATGAAGAATTTTCAAATCCAAAAATTTTCTATCGGTCTTTTTCTCTATATCCATATCCATAATATTTTTTATTCCTAAATAATTAGTGATAGGGATATTCCACCACATGTCAATGAATTTGTCTTTATTTAGGTTGTAATTATAAATAGAAGAAAATTCATTGGTCTTATTTACTTGGAATGGGCTCCCATAACTATATGTATATGAATTGTTTTTATCTTCATAATAAAGAAATTTATATGATAAAACATCATATCTATAGTTCTTTTTAAAATTTGATTTTTTATTTGGCAATAAGAATAAAAAGTTTTCAATATTATTTGTATTTTCAATGGCAAAATGTTCAGTTATTCTATTCCGCACTTTTTGTGGTACTAATTGAGACCTTTTTATCTGGGATAAATCATATTGATAATTACTTTGCAATTTTAACCAGTTTTTCCATTGATTCATTCCAGAATTCGGAAGTTTTTTAGTCTTTAGCTCGGAATGAGTTATTCCTTGGGTTCCAAAATAATCTTTTATTTCATTTTTAAGAAATAACGACATTCCGCGATACTGAAGAACAGATCTTACCTTGTATAAGTCAAAAATCGGGGTTTGAGATAATTTGTAAAATACGTAGGCTTGTGACAAAAAAGCCAAATTAGAAAAAATATTCGAATTCTTATTAATCTCGTCATTACTAAAAAACAGCAAAAATGCTTTTTTTATATTCGAAATAAACGAATTTTTTTTTTTATTTGTTTTCTCAAGCCTTTCATTATTTTTTTCATTTTCATTAGTGTAAATGGATTTATCAATCCAGTTTTTTGTTGATTCAAGAAAAAGTTGTGTATTAATTCTGGGAATATTAATGATGGATAGAAATATATCGACGTATATCTTTTCGCTAAAAAATTTAAAAATATAATTTATTTTACGGATTAATCGAACATTTCCTCTTTTTAATATTTGACCAATATTTTTAAACGATTCAAATCGTTTCGTACTATAATGGGTTTTGTTAGAATTAATATTTAATTTTCTATTGTCTTTTGATATTTTTTCTATTTTTTTTTTGATTGTCCTTGTTCGATTAGCCAAATCTTTTATTTTTTTTTCTGGCACTGAAGAATTTGTCCGATTCAGGAATCGAGTTTGAATGGACGATTCATGAATCATATGATTAGTAATTATCGAATCTTTTTCTTGTTTTATTTCCCTAGATTCTTCGCTCAATCCAAATCCTAGAATTCGATTTCCCTTTAACATTATTTTTATTTTTTTAAAAAATAGAAGGATTTTCATAATCCAAATTTTTCTTGCATTTGGAAACTTTCGAATATTTTTTCCTAATTGTTTAAAAATACGGTTAAAAAAAGAGGGGTGTTTTCGGGGAGGACCAAAAAGAATGTCAGTTTCTGTTCCCAAAACTGTTAAAAAACAATAATCATCTGTTTGATTTTGTTTTTGTTTTTTTATTAGATCTCGGGATGTGTGCCAAGGTTTTAGATAGAAAGGAAATACTATCTTTATCTGAATACCATCTGTTAACCAGTTTTTAGGAAATTCGGTTTCTGATAATTGAACACCATTATAGGTACATTTAATATGTCGTTCTTTACTCCAGTCATCGAAATCTTCAGACCACTCAGCACGTTGGAATAATAGTAGACGAACAATATTTTTTGCTATTATCAATAAAGGAATTAGAATATATTTTCTAAAAATGGACTGAGTCATTAACATCAAACCCCTTAGTATTTGAGCAAACGGGATGGTATCCCAGGTTTCGGCTACTTTTATTCGTTTATCTTCTTCTAGTTTTGCTTTTTCTTCCCTTTGCTTTAATACAAATTCTTCTAATTTTTTTTCCGCTAATTCTTCTTTCTTTACTTCTTGTTCCTTTAATGTTTCCTGTTGAGAAAGTTGAATTTCTGGTTTTTTTCTCATATACCTTTGAAATCGTCTAATAAGTGTAACAACATACACAGAATAAAAAGAGGCTTCCTTTGTTCGGTTCAAAAAAAGTGGCGAATGTACCTTTGCTTGAAACAATTCCAAAATCAGAATTTTACGTCTTTGAGCACGCATGGAACCTTTGATTATATATCGACGAAAATCAGATTGTTGGGCATACCGTGTCAAAGCCACTTCGTCTGCGGGGTGACTTATATCCGTGTTAGGATCGTTATTATCTTGTTTAGTCGTATAAATCACTACACGTTTCGATTTCCTTGTGCGGATTTGATAATCCGTCACC
>Ga0308175_100000236_pt1 | contig 42274 bp, 42 predicted proteins | sample PhyCR1_3_FD_203893 | JGI IMG/M metagenome (GOLD analysis project Ga0308175, IMG submission 203893) | Soil microbial communities from UC Gill Tract Community Farm, Albany, California, United States - DLSLS.C.R1 | ecosystem: Environmental > Terrestrial > Soil > Agricultural land | place: USA...
GACGACCAGAACGTGTCTTTCCACGGGCGGTGAAGGTCAAGATGAGCAACTACGCCCGTAAGCTTCCCAAGAAATCTTCGTCGAGGAGCCGCGTTAAGTGAGCGGCATTGGTACTAGCCACGTCATCGGCCGGTGCAGCCGAGCCGGGTGCGCGCGCCGGCGAGGTTGCCGGGGCTGTCCGAGAGCCGCTCGGTGAGCTCACCAGCGAACGCGGCGATCTCGCCCAGGTGCGGGGCGTCGAGCTCGTCGATCGTATCGCAGCGCTTGTGGTAGCAGCGCTTGTCGGGGGTCCAGAAGAACACGTAGGGCACGCCGGCCTGGCAGAACGCCTCGTGATCCGAGCCGACGCCGCGCCCGCCGGCGCCGACGTGGAGCGCCGGGTGCTCGGCCGCCAGCGCCTTGACGATCGCGGTGCCGGCGAGGCCGCGAAAGGTCCCCATCGCGTAGACCGCGCCCGTCGACGCGTAGCTGCCGACCATGTCGAGGTTGATGTCGTAGACGATCCGATCGAGCGGCAGCGCGGCGGGCGGGTGCGCGGCAAAGTACGCCGAGCCGTAGAGCCCGAGCTCCTCGCCGCCGAACAGCGCGAACGCGATCGTGCGGTGCGGCTTGCCGTGCCGGCGGATCGCCTGGGCGATGGCGAGCAGCGCGACCGCGCCCGAGGCGTTGTCGTTGGCGCCCAGGTGGCCATCGCCGAGGTGGTCGTGGTGGGCGCCGACCACGATGATGTCGTTGCCGACCGCCGCGTCGTCGCCCGGGAGATAGCCGACGAGGTTGGCCGTGGCGTGGCCATCCGCGGTGAATGGCTGCTCGTACGAGCCGTCGGCCCCGGCCGGCACGAGCCCGAGGCAGCGGAACCGCCCGACGAGGATCGCGCGCGCGGCGACGTCGCCCGGGCTGCCGGAGGCCCGGCCGTCGAGCTCGGTGGAGGCCAGGGAGCGGACCCGCTCGCGTAGCGCGGCGACGTCGTAGGGTTCGCCGTCGTCGACGCAGCCGAGTTCGGCGGGCTCGGCAGCCGGGGCAGCGGGCGCGGCCGGCCGGTCCTCGGCTTCCGCGGTTGCCGCGGCGGCGGGCGCGGTCGCCGGGGCGGGCGCGGTCGTTGCGCCGTGTGACAAGGGCGCTTCCTGGCCGGCCGCCGAGCCGGAGTGACCGGAGTGAGGAGCGCAGGCGGCGAGCGCGGCGAGCACGATGGATCGCAGGGAGGGCATGCGATCGAAGAGACGCACGACGCGGGCTCCGGGTTTCATCCCAAGCTCTCGGGCCGGTGCGGTGTCCACCCCGTCTGGTCGCCGCCGAGCTCCGCGTGTACGCTGGGACGTCGATGTCCACCGCGCTCACGCGTTCCGTCGGAGGAGTCTCGCTCGCGAGCCAGCGCCATTACATCATCCGGCGCAAGTTCTGGTCGGTGTTCGAGCGCGTGTTCCGGGTGCTCACCGGCGACGGCCAGCTGATCATGTACATCCAGCACCCGCTGCTCAAGCTGCGCGAGGAGTTCATGGTCTACGCCGACGAGGCCAAGACCCGGCCGCTGCTCCAGGTGAAGTCGCGGCAGGTCATCGCGATCAACTTCTCGTACGACGTGTTCGACGCCGAGACCGATCAGCTGCTCGGCTCGGTCCAGAAGCAGGGCCTGCGCTCGCTGGTCCGTGACACGTTCCACATCCTCGATCCGCTCGGCGTCGAGATCGGCTATGCCGAGGAGCAGGGCGCGTCGCTGTTGCGGCGATTGTTTCCGATCTTGCCCTCGAGGCACGCGATCTTCGTCGGCGGCCAGGAGGTCGCGGTCATCCGGCAGCGGTTCCGGCTGTTCACCAAGGAGTTCACCGTCGACACGCAGCCGTCGCCGGTCGATCCGCGGTTCGTGCTCGCCGTGGCGCTCCTGGCCCTGATCGCCGAGGCGCGCCGCGAAGACGCCCGGTAACAAGAATCATCGCACGGCGCACAGAATTCACCGTTTCGATCATCATGTGTCACCGGCGCTCGGGCTGGCCGCGCTCGTCGGCGAGGCGCGGCGATCTGCGTGGTGGCGCGCGACACGGTGACGGGTTACATGGTGGATGTGCTCGGCACGATCACGATTCGCGATCTGCACGACAGCGAGCGTCCGTGGGCGAACGCGCAGTACCGCGCGATCCGGTTCACCCTGACGCCTCCTGGCGCGATCGCGCTGGTCGCCGAGCGTGGCGGGGCGCGCGTCGGGCTCGGGCGGCTCGTCACGCACGCTCCCGGGGTTCTCGAGCTCGGCGGGATCTGGACCGACGAGGCGGCGCGCGGCCACGGCGTGGCGCGAACGATGGTCGCCGCCCTGCTCGGCCGGCTCGCTTCCCCCAGGGTGTGGTGCATCCCGTTCACCCACCTGGCGGCGTTCTATCAGTCGTTCGGGTTTGCGCCCGACGCGTCGCCATGGCCGCCGGCGATCGTGGCGAAGGTCGCCGAGTGCACCATGCACGCGTCGCCCGGGGTGGTCGTGCTCGTGCGTTAGGCAGGGTTTGTGGCTGAAAGTTGCCAACGTTGTCTGGAGCTCGGCATGAAACCTCCAAGCGTGGATGGCGGCGGGGCAAGCCGGCGCCGGCAACCCGGCCGTGAGCCAAAGGCGCTCGCCGATCGACCAGGTGGTCCCAGGTGGTCGGTGATGTGGCGGCCGGCCGCGATGCGCTAGCATGACAGCGTGAACGAGCCGGTCCTCGAGATCTTCGATCTGGGCTTCCCCTGGCAGACCCAGGATCCGTTCCTGTTCTGCGTTCATCACGACGACGCCTATCCGGCGGGCAACGAGCAGATGGGGCCCGCGGCGTCGCTGGCCGGCCGTGATCTCGGACAGGACTTCGCCGGCAAGGACGGCTGGCGCATGTACCACGGCGAGCGCGTGCCCGGGTTCCCCGGCCATCCGCATCGCGGGTTCGAGACCGTGACGATCGTCCGGCGGGGCCTCATCGATCACGCCGATTCGCTCGGCGCGGCGGCGCGGTTCGGGCGCGGCGACGTGCAGTGGCTGACCGCGGGGCGCGGCATCGTGCACTCGGAGATGTTCCCGCTGCTCGATCGTGCGGCGCCCAACCCGCTCGAGCTGTTTCAGATCTGGCTCAACCTGCCGCGCGCGGACAAGCTGGTCGATCCGCACTTCTCGATGCTGTGGTCCGACGCGATCCCGGTCCAGGTCGAGCGCGATGGCGCGGGCCGCACGACCTCGGTCACCGTGATCGCCGGCCGGCTCGGCGAGGCCATCGCGCCGCCTCCACCACCGCACTCGTGGGCGTCGCGAGCCGAGGCCGATGTCGCGATCTGGTCGATCCGCCTGCAGCCCGGGGCCACCTGGACGATGCCGCCGGCGCGCGCGGGCACCCACCGGACGCTCTACTGGTTTCGCGGCGCGTCGCTGCGGGTCGGTGATCGCGCGATCACGCGGCCGTGCGGCATCGCGCTCCGCCCCGACGCGGCGGCGCCGCTGGTCGCCGGTCCGGGGCCGGACGACGTCGAGCTCCTGGTCCTGCAGGGCCGGCCGATCGGCGAGCCGGTCGCGCAGCACGGCCCGTTCGTCATGACGACGCGCGCCGAGATCCAGCAGGCGTTCGTCGACTACCAGCGCACGCGGTTCGGCGGCTGGCCGTGGCCGACCGAGTCACCGGTGCATGGGCGCGACGAGGGCCGGTTCGCGCGTCACGCCGACGGTCGCGTCGAACGACGCGCCGGGTAACGAACCGGCCGACGCGCTAGCGGGCGCTAGCGGCGCTTGGGCTGGAGCTCGATGTCCATGTGGGCGACGCCGTCGTTCATCACCGCCTTGCGCTCGACGACTTCATAGCCCTCGCGGCGGACACGAATGCCAAACTCGCCGCGCGGGATCTCGTTGGTGCGGAACCGACCATCGGGACCGGTGTTGGCGGTCATCTCACCCTGGATCGCGGGGCCGGTGATGTCGATCGCGGCGCGACCGATCGGTTGACGGGTCGCCGCGTCGATGACGACGCCCTCGATGACGCGAGGCTCGCGGCGATGCTCGCGGACCTCGGTGGGTGGGGGCGGCTCGGCGGGTGGAGGGCCACCGGGGCGGGATCGGACGGTGGCGACGCAGGCGCCGAGGAGCGAAGTGGCGACAAGGGCTAGTAGAGTGGTACGCATGAAATCTCCTGGTGAACGACCTGGACTCTAGCGCCAAAACTCTTCCGACGAACCGAATGGAGCGGTCGATCCACGCATGCTTCCATGCGGCTCGCCAGCAGATTGGCTGTGCGGTCTGGCGCGGTGGTGTGCGCCTGAGCGCGCTCCCGGACGTGCTTACACGCGATAGTGATCCACCTCGCGGTAGCGCCGCGCATACAGGCCGAACGCGAGGGCGGCGGCAAACGCGAACACCGCGAAGAAGAACATGTAGAACGCGGTCGTGCCGAGCCCGGTTCCGGAGATCCAGACGGTCACCGCTTCGCGCTTGATGCTCTGATTGGCCAGGAGGACCCACAGGCTGCCGACCGTGATGGTCAGGTTGAAGAAGCTCATCAGCGCGCCCTTCATCGCGGCCGGCGCCTGCGAGTACGCGAACTCGAGGCCGGTCGCCGACACCAGCACCTCTCCGAGCGTCAGGAACACGTAGGGCACGAGCTGCCAGCCGATCGGGACGGTCGTGCCGGCGTCGATCGCCAGCTGCATGACGCCGACGATGATCCACGCCACACCGGCGAGCGCGATCCCGGCCGTCATGCGGCGCAGCGCGGTCGGCTGCCAGCCGCGGCGGCGCAGCCACGGATACACCAACAGGTTATTGAGCGGGATCAAGATCATCACGAGCACGGGATTGATCGCCTGCATCTGCGCCGGCTTGAGCCACGGGAGCCACGCCGGGATGCGCATCGAGTTGGCCTGCAGGATCCAGGTCGACGCCTTCTGATCGAACAGCGACCAGAACGGCGTGATCAGCGCGAACAGGATGAGCACGCGCAACACCGATCGCACCCCGTCGACGGCCGCGTCGGGATGCACGCGGCGCGCGCGATCGAGCTGCATCGCCGTGCCGGCGCCGCCGAACGCGAGCACGAGGACCAGCGCGAGGCAGATGGCGGGCACCGGGTCGAGCAGCGCGGCGACCGCGAGCACCAGCGCGCCCAAGGCCAGCGCGGTCCCGAGCACCGCGACCGCGAGCCCGGGCCGCCCGTGCCCCGGGGCGCCGGCGGACAGCGCCGTACGCACGACCCGCAGGAACGAGTCGGGGTTCGGCGGGGGAGGCGGCACCATCACGTAGCGATGGCGCCCGCTGTAGAACACCACCGTCGCGACCAGCATCAGCACGCCGGGGATCCCGAACGCGATCCGGGGGCCGAGGTGGGCCATGAACAGCGGCATCGTGAACGAGGCGGCGAACGAGCCGACGTTGATGATCCAGTAGAACGCGTCGAACACGAGCTTGCTGAGGTGCTTGGTCCGCGAATCGAACTGATCGCCCATGAACGACGCGACGAGCGGCTTGATCCCGCCGGAGCCCAGCGCGATGAGGCCCATGCCGGTGTAGAAGCCGGTCCGATCATCGGGGAACGCCGCGAGGCAGCCCTGGCCCACGCAGTAGATCAGGCTGAACCACAGGATCGTGTTGTACTTGCCGAACCATCGATCCGCGAGCCAGCCGCCGAGCAGCGGGAAGAAGTACACGCCCATCACGAAGGTGTGAAACACCTCGGTCGCCGCGGCGCCGCGCTCGGCCGCCGGCAGATACAGCAGCAGCGACGTCGTGAGGAACGGCGTCAGGACGTTGCGCATCCCGTAGAAGCTGAACCGCTCGCAGCCCTCGTTGGCGATGATGTACGGGATCTGCCGCGGCATCCGCGCCGGGGCCGTCGAACGCAGGACCTCGGGCGCGAGCTCGGCTTCCATGTTCGCCGTCATAACACCTTCGAGGCGGCGTTCACTCAGGGATGCGGGGCGGCCGTCGCGACCGCCGTAACTCCGTGATTCGACGGAAAACCGCTACGTGCGGGCCTTCCAGGCCGCGAGCACCTTGGCCTCCTTGTCGGGCTTGATGCCCGTGGAGCGCGCCTTGGCCCGCTGGTCTTCGGGCAGGGTCTCGAGCCAGGCGAGGGTATCCTTCGCGGTGTCGCCGATCGGCCGGAAGCTGAGGCCGGCCTTGACCGCCCTGGCGTTCGACAGCGTGCCGAACCCGGCGTAGTCGCCCTTGGGATCGAGCCACATCGGCATCTCGCTCCAACCCTCGACGCCTTGCTTGTCGAGGAAGTCGGCGTCGACCCAGGTGAGACGCGCCTTGTCGCCCAGCGCGTGGTTGCACGTGTCGAGCACCTGCTTCATCGTCACCGGCTTCTCGGGGCCGAGCGCGTTCATCGTGCCGACGGTGCGATCCTCGATCACGCGCACGATCCAGGCGCCGAGATCGCGCCCATCGATGTACTGGACCTTTGTCTGGCCATCACCCGGCGCGAGCACCTCGCCGCCCTCGGCGAGCCGGGTCGGCCAGTGGGTGAACCGGCCGCTCGGATCGCCGGGCCCGATGATGAGCCCCGGTCGGACGTTCGCGACGCGGCCGGGCATCGCGGCCTCGGCGGCCTGCTCGCTCAGCGCCTTGAGCGCGCCGTAGTTGGCCTTGACGTCCTCGTTGGTCGGATCGGCGATCGTCGCGACCGCCAGCGACTCGTCGGCGCCGACCACGTCGTACTTGGCATAGACCGAGATCGTCGAGACGAACACGTAGTGCCCGACGTTCGGCGCGAGCAGCTCGGCCGACATCTTGACGAGGCGCGGCACGTAGCCCGAGGGATCGACGACCGCGTCCCACTTTCGGTTGGCGAGCGCCTCGAGGTGGCCGTCGCGATCGCCGAGCAGCTTCTCGACGTCCGGGAACAGCCCGGGGTGGGTCTTGCCGCGGTTGAACAGCGTGACGGTATGGCCGCGCGCGAGCGCCGAGGTCACGACGTGCGGGCCGAGGAAGCCCGTGCCGCCGAGCACGAGGATCGACTTCCTGGCGGGCGGCGCGGCGGCGACGGGCTTTTCGCCGGGCGAGGTCGCGCTGCCGCGATCCGTACCAGCGCCGCACGCGGCGGCGGCGCCAGCGGCGCCGGCGGCGAGCGAACCCAGGAGGAACGTGCGACGATCGATGGTCATGCTGGCTCCTTGGTGACGCGCCGGCGGAACCCGGCGCCGAGGATGAACGCGAACCCAAGCCAGATCGCGGCGATCGGGAGCGCGCCGCCGACGACCGCGGTGACTCCGCCGACCGCGACCAGGCCTTTCTGCAGCCAGCTCGATAACAGGTCGCCGAACCGGTACCCGATCGTGTCGATCGCGTTCTTGGCGCGGTACTTCTCGTCGCGGCTGACCACGGTGAACAGGAGCTCGCGCGCGGGCCGCGTGAGGCCGTGGGTGGTCGCCCGGCCGATCACCTGGACGACGGCGAGCACGGCGAGCGAGGGCGCGGCGGCGAGGATCGAGAGCCCGGTGAGCTGGGTGAGCGGCAGCACCATGAGCACGAGGCCGGGGCCGAACCTGCCGAGCGCGGGCCGTGCGATCAGGGTCTGGAGGATCAACGTGAGCCCCGACATGCAGAGATCGACCGTCGCGAAGTACTCGGTGCGAGCGGCGCGATCGACGATCGCCGCCTTGACGATGCCCGCCTGCTGGAAATACAGGAACGTCGCCACGCACGACGTGCACAGCACGTAGCCGACGATCGCCGACAGGTACGGCGACTTGCCGACGTGGGCGATGCCGGTGAACGCGCCGCCGCCGGCCGGTGCTTCGGGCTGGTCGTCTCGTACCGGTCGTATGGGTCGTACCGGTCGTTCGGATCGTTCGGGTCGCGCGGGCCCGGGATCACGCCCGGGATCACGATCGAGCCTCGCCGCGGCGCGCCGCACACCGTAGACGCCGATCACCGCGAACTCGAGCAAGCCCGCCGACATCAGCAGCACACCGGCCGGGCCGATCGTTCCGACGAGCAGCTTGGTCAGGAGCGGGCCGATCATCGTGCCCACCGTGCCCCCGGCGGCGATCGGCCCATAGAGCTGCTTTGCGATCCCCGGGCCGAGCAGATCGGCGAGCAGGCTCCAGAACACCGAGACGACGAACAGGTTGAACACCGCCGACCAGACGTAGAACACGTGGCCCACGCTGATCTTGTCGAGCGGCGAGCGCACGGCCAGGAAGAAGCCGACCTCGCACACCGCGAACACGTGAAACGCCAGCGGGACCGACCGCGGGCGCGAGTGCTTCGCCAAAAACGCGCTCCACATCGGCGACACGACGCTGACCGCGGCGAACGTCGCCAGGAACAGCCACGGAATCTGATCCAGATCGCCGTCGAGGATCAGCGCATCGCGCACCGGCCGGAATGCGCTGTAGCTCGCGAGCAGCGCCGCGAACGTCACGGCTCCCAGGATGGCGATCTCGAGCTTTGCGCGACGGTTTTCCACGCTGGCCTGATCGACTCTGCACGCGGCCGATCTCGCCGTCGAGCCTAATCTTCGTCGCGGCTCGTGCGACTCGTGCGACGAATCGTGCGACGACTGCGACGACTGCGACAAGCTTGGTACAGTGAAGCGGTGAGCAAGGCGTTCACCAAGGAAGCCGATGATGCCCCCGAGCCCAAGGCGCCGCGGCGCGGCGTGCCGGTCCCCGAGCCGAACTACATGACCCCGGCCGGCGCGCGGGCTGCTCGCGGCGAGCTGGCGAGCTGCCGCGACGAGGCGCGGATCCGCGAGCTCACCGATCACCTCGCGACCGCGCAGATCATCGAGCCGCCCACCGATCTCGGCGCCGTGAGCCTGGGCGCCGCGGTCACGATCGAAGACGCGTCCGGACAGCGGACGACGTACCGGATCGTCGGCGCGCTCGAAGCCGATGCCCGGCGGGGGCTGGTGTACTGGCAGTCGCCGGTCGCGGCGGCGCTGTACGGCGCGCACGTCGGCGACGCGATCAAGCTGCCGCGCGGCCACGAGGTCGAGGTCGTCGCGATCGACTACGCGTGACGGTGCAGGCCCCGGGTACCCCATGGGTGTCGGGCCGCCGCCCGTCACGCGATCATGCGGCTGATCTCGAGCGGTGCGAGGCGCGAGCCTCGGTGCTCGCCGCCCTCGCGTACCTGCTCGCCGCCGGGCGGTCTGGACGAGCTCCTCCGCGCCGTGCACCCCGGGACGGGCGTACGGGACGGGCCTACGGAACGGGCGCGTTAGCCCAGCGCACGATGTCTGCATCTTCGCCGCAGCGGGCGGTGTACGTCGCCGCGAAGCCCTTGGCCTCGGCGCTCCGGCCGTCCATCACCAGCTGCTTGGTGAGCTCACGTGCCTGCGGGAGATCGCAGCGGTCGCCGACCGAGCGTTGCAGGTCGACGATCTTGACGCGGCGCTGGCTCACGATCTCGGCGAGCTCGCGGCGCATCAATTCGTAACGGCTGGGCTTTCGATGGGGCACCATCGCCGAGACCCACGACAGCACCGCCGCCGTGAGCACCCCGAGCAGCGCGACGACGATCAGGCGATTGCGCCTGCGGCGGAGCAGCGGGACGCGCACCAGGCCCGTCGTCCGCTGCTCGATCGCCGCCCAGTCGGCGCCGGGCACCGCGAGCTTGAGCTCATCGGTCGCGCGCCGCGCGTCGTCGAGCGCCGCCGGGTCGACCCGCACCGCATCCGCGTCGTCGCCCCCGGTCGCCAGGCGGGTGCGCACGTGCGGCCGGAGCTCGTCGTAGCCGGTCACGTTGATGCCGCGCCTGGCCAGGACCTGGCGCGCGCGGTCGAGGTTGCGCCAGATCTCGGGGAAGTCGTCGTGCGCGTCGCGGATCGCCCGCCAGGCGGAGGGTCCGGACGTCTCGCCGAGGACCTGGGCGCGCTCGCACGATGTGATCAACGCCTCCCCGATCAGGATCGCGCCCACCGCGCGGTCGCGTTCGTCGAGGCTGGCCTTCGCGTCGCGATACATCGATCTGAGTGTTCGGGATTTTTCGGAGGCTTGCAAGCGGTGATTACCGGCAGTCCTCCCCGGCCGAGTAGGCGAACCCGATATCGCGCCCGGCGATGACCTCGATCAGGTAAAATCCCAGCGGCTCGATCTCGAAGTCGGTGCAGGTCGTTCGCCACTTGCCGGCACGGCCACAGGTTGCGCCCGGGTAGCCGCAGTCGACGCGCTTGGGCAGGAAGAACACGATGAGCACCGCGAACGCAAACGAGATGCGGGTGCCGCGGGTCGTCATGCCGGGGTGACGCACGCCTACAGCCTCAGGGAGGTGCACGCACCTGTCAGGCAGCCGACCGCGACGTCCACGGCCGTGAGTGCGAGGCCGGTCGCCAGTGAACCGCCATATGAATACCCCTGGATCTGCGACGCGGCCAAGGACGTCACGACCAGGTCGGCGGCGGTGGCACCGATCAGGAGCGGCAGGCTGACGTCCTGCTTCTTCACGATGCCCGCGGTCGTGACGCAGCCCGACAGCGCGAGCGCGAGCAACGCGTGCTTCATGCGAATGAGTATCACCCAGCTTGCATCCCGTGGGTGACGAACCCCAGGGCCCGCCGTGCTGACAACACCGCGACATCACATCCGAACCTGCATGGCACATCCGCTGCACGAGCGACCGACATGCAAAACACCACCTGGTCCACGACTCCTGCCCTCGAATCGATCACGTTCGACCTCCTCACCTACGTCAACGGCGGGTGCGGCGGTGGTTGCCACAAGCACTGCTGCCCGCAGCCGGCCGCGCCCGTGCAGCAGACGCAGATCATCCAGCTGCCGGCCGCGCCGGCCGCCGCACCGGCCCCCCTGCCGTCCGCGCCGAGCGGGCCCCAGGTGTCGACGAGCGTCAGCATCAACGGGCAGACGCAGACGGCCTGATCGCCGGCCGCGGCCCTGGCCGGGGACAGCGCTTCGCTGAAGGCGCCGTCCCGGTTCGACCGTTTTCGGCCGCGGCCGTGGCCCTGCGCCTCACGCTCCTGGCCGCGGACAACGCAGGCTGGCCTTGGTCTGTCCGTCGCCACAGACACCACGCGAGGGGCATCGATCGGCTGGCGTGTGAGTCCGTCAGCGCGTGGCCCGGGTCGCGGTGGCCGCGGCAGGATGCTCGGCATGCAGGCGGGCCTGTCGATCGGTGAGGTCTGCGATCACGGGCACGGCGTGCGCCACGATGCGCGCCATCGCGATCGACAGCGCGGCGGCGAGCCCTTCGGGGGTCTGCCGGCGGAGCGGCTCGGTCTCCTCGAGTTGCTCGGTCCACAGCGGCTCGCCGGTCCGCGCGTCGGTGAGGACCAGCTCGAGGACGATCCGCCCGATCCACGCGGTCTTCGAGCGATCGACTTCTTCGATCGCGATGACGCGGCCGGCGAGGATGACCGGGGCGTCGGGCGTCGGGTCGCGCAGCACCGCACGAAACTTGCCGCTGGTCTTGAACGCCTGCTCGAGGTAGTTGCCCACCATGTTGCCGGGGGTGCTGCTCCACCGATGGTACTGGTAGTAGTCGATGCGAACCGGCGTCGTGCGGTAGACGATGCGCTCGTCGTCGTACGCCGCGTCGGCCGTGAGCGCATCGAGCACGAGCACGCCGTCGCCGCCGCGGACCTTGGTATCGGGCGTGGCGAGCTGGTAGTAGCGGGTGTCGGGGAGCTTGCCGCCGCACCCCGCGCACGCGATCCACACGGCGGCGACGCCGGCACGCGCGGTCATGGCAGCTGCCTCTCGGACAGCGTGCTCGAGAACAAGAGGCGCGACGGCTTCTGGCGGAGATCGCGGGCGAGCTCCTTGAAGCTGCGGCTCGCCTGACGGAGATCGAACACCGCCGCGCGCAGGGGGGCCTCGTTGTTCGCGAGCAGCTTCCTGAGCTCGGAGACGACATCGCCGGCGTTGCCGACCAGCTGCGCGACTTGCCCATCGAGCAGGTCCGAGGCGCCGGTCACGGTCCGCCGGATCGCCACGAGCGACTCGCGCAGCGCCGCCCGGTTCTCGTCGACCATCGCCTTGAGCGATCCGCTCATCGCCGCGAGGTTGGTTGCCGCGAGCTTCGCCGGCTCGGTGATGGCGATCAGGTTCTCGGTCACCAAGTTAGCGCGCTTCATCAGCGCGGCCGACTGGTCGACGATCGACTGGGCCTGGAGCTCGAGCTTGTCGAGCGCCGCGGTGCCGGCGGTGATCTCCGCGCCGGGCGGTAGCGTCGCGGCCGCCGAGGTTCCGTCGCGCAGATCGATCACCTTGAGGCCCGTGATCCCGGCGAGCTGCAGGATCGCGTGGGTATCGGTGTGGATCGGCGTGCCGCGCTTGACCTTGATCGCGACGGCGACCTTGCGGATATCCGCGGCGGCGACGCCGACCTCGTCGACCGTGCCGACCTTGATGCCGTTCAGGTAGACCTGGGCGCCTGGCTCGAGCCCGATCACCGAGGTGGCGAACACGATCCGGTAGTGATCGGACTTCTCCCAGAAGCTGAGCCCGCCGAACACGACCAGCACGATCCCTAAAAGACCCAGCGTTACCGTGGTGAACATTCCGACTCGAAGGCTTTGTCCGTTGATCGCCATGGGTTCCCCTAGCTCGCGATCGAGCCCGCCGCGCCGGTCGCTGCGAGCTTGTCCGCGACGCGGTGAAAGAAGCCGAACACGTCCGGATCGGGATTCCGCGCCAGCTCGTCGATCGTGCCGGCCGCGCGGATCCCGCCGTGCGCGAACAAGACCGCGCGATCGGCGATCGTGCGGATGCTCGCGAGCTCGTGGGTCACGACGGCGAGCGTGACGCCGAGCGTCGCGCGAAACTTGAGGAGCGTCTCGTCGATCCCTGCGGCGACGACAGGATCGAGCCCGGCCGAGGGTTCGTCGCAGAACACCAGCTCGGGATCGAGGATCGACGCGCGCGCGAGCGCCGCCCGCTTGCGCTGGCCGCCCGAGATCGTGGCCGGCGTGCGGTGCTCCATGCCGGGGAGCCCGACGAGCGCGAGCCGCATCCGCACCATCTCGCGGATCACGGCGGCGGGCAGCTTGGTCAGCTCGCGCAGCGGCAGCGCGATGTTGTCTTCGAGCGTCATCGATCCGAACAGCGCATCTTGCTGAAACGCGGTGCCGGTGCGGCGCAACAGCCGGTTGCGCTCGTCGGGCAAGCCCGCGTACATCGACCGGCCGAACACCACGACCTCCCCGGCGAGCGGCGGCAGCAGGCCGATGATCGTGCGCAGGAGGGTCGACTTGCCGCACCCCGAGCCGCCGAGCAGCGCGATGATCTCGCCACGCCTGATCGTCAGGTCGACGTGCTCGAGGATGGGCCTGGCGTAGCCGACCGAGAGGTCGCGGCACTCGAGGATGATCTCGCCCGGGTGGGTCATCCGTGCCTCACGAGCGTCGTGATCGTCGCGAAGATCGCGTCGACCAGGATGATGCAGAACACGCTGATCACCACGGTCCGGGTCGTGGCGGTGCCGACGCTGCCGGCATCACCGCTGGCGCGCAAGCCGAGGTGGCTGCCCGCGAACCCGATGATCCAGGCAAACACCAGGCTCTTGCCCAGGCCGTGCACGAAGTCGAGCAGCGTCACCTCATCGACGACGCGCGCCCAGAATGTCACCGGCGGCATGCCAAGCGTTCCCGCTGCGACGAGCATGCCGCCGAGGATGCCGATGAAGATCCCGATCAGCGTCAGCGCGGGCCCGATCACGGTGATCGCCACGATGCGCGGAACGACCAGGAACCGCACGGGGCTGATCCCCATCGTCGACAGCGCATCGATCTCCGAGCGCACCTGCATCGTTCCAAGCTCCGCGGCGATCGCGGCGCCGGTGCGGCCGGTGAGGATCACCGCGGTCATCAGCGGCACGAGCTCGCGCACCATCGACATGCCGATCATGTCGGCGACAAACACCCCGGCCCCGAACCGTTGCAGCTGCACCACGCCCTGGAACGCCATCGTCATGCCCGTGAGGAACGACAGCAGGGCGACGATGAAGATCGCATCGGCCCCCATCACCTCGATGTGGTGGCGCACGGCGCCCGCCGGGATCCGGCTCCGGCGGGTCACGACCGCGGCGAGCTGACGGACCGTCTCGGCGATGAGCCGGCCAAAGACGCGCACGCCCACCCCGAGGCCGAGCACGCGCTCGCCGAAGCGCTCGTGGAAGCCGGGCGTGACCACCGGTTCGCCGGGTTCGCCGGTACTCTCGGGCGACAATGCCAGCGCCGCGCGATGCTGGTCCTGCATGTGCGACAGATCGAGCTTCTTGCCGTGGTGGGCGAGCTGCCTGCCGATCAGCGCGACGACCGCGATCCCCGACGAGTCGATCCGGCCGGCGCCGGAGAAATCGAGCACGAGCGTCCTGACGTCGCGCCGCTTCGCTACCGTGCGCAGCTTTGCGTACAGCCCGCCCATCGCCGGTACCACGAGGTCGCCGCGCAGGTGGACCACCGCGGATCGACCATCGCGCTGGACGGTCGTGGCTTGCGGCGGCATGACGCCGCGCTGTCAGTGCAAGATGGAGCGCAGGGCTATCTGCGCGAATCCCCTAGGAACAACGTGGGCCGGCGGGTGCGTCAAGGACACAGCGTGCGCGGGCGCCCCCCACTTTCTCCCTGCGGTCGTGCGCGTATCCCTCGAGACGCCCTGAACCCGAGGGGCTTCTACGTGGCCGCTCGCCTACTGGCAGAGTTGCCCACTGGCAGAGTTGCCCACTGGCAGAGCTGCCTACTGGCAGAGTTGCCTACTGGCAGGGTTGCCTACTGGCAGGGTTGCCTGTACAGTGATTTCAAGATGTTCCAGACCAACCATCCGGTCATCGGCCTCGGCTTTCACGATCGGACGGCCGAGATGGACCGCCTCGCGACGTTCGTCGCCGAGCTGCGAGCCGGGGTGAGCCGATGGCTGGCGATCATCGGGCCCCGGAAGGTTGGCAAGACCAGCATGATCCTCGAGCTGTCCCGGCGGATCACCGAGGTCGACTTCGTCATGGTCGACACCCAGGAGGTGTCTCCACCTTCGCCCGAGTTGTTCCGGAGGTGTGCGCTCCGGGTCGCCGATCAGGTGCTGGGTCGAGAGCTCAATAACTCGCTCGAGGTGCTGGCCGCGACCGGCGACGATCTCGATGCCGTCCTCGATGGCAGCGTGACCTTTACTGCGCTGCCGGCCAGGCTCAAGACCACGATCCGCTCGCTCGCGCGGGCCGAGATGACCGACGACTTCGCGCGGCTATGCCTGGACTTCCCGGAGCAGCTGGCTGAGGTGCTGCAGCGCCACATCGTCATCGCGATCGACGAGTTCCAGGAGCTCGCCGGCCTCACCCGCGGGCACGACGTGCTGCCGATCATCCGCAGCACGTGGCAGCGCCACCGTCGGGTCGGCTACGTGGTGTCCGGCTCCGGGCGCACCCTGCTCGAGAACATGGTAACCCAGCAGCACTCCCCGTTCTTTCAGCACTTCACCTTGATGTACGTCGAGCCGTTCGCGCATGCGGCGGCGATCGAGTTGCTCACCGCCGGCGGGGGCCCCGGACGCCCGATCCCGGCTGCGCTCGCGGAGCGGGCCGTCACGGTGCTGAGCGGGCATCCGTTCTATCTCCAGCTCCTCGGGGAGGCGCTCACCGCGCGCGAACCACCGTACGACGATGCCGCGTTCAAGGAGGCGCTGCAGGACGTGTTGTTCTCGCGCACGGGGCGGCTCGCGCTGTGCTTTCAGCTTGGCTTCGACCGTGCCGTCGGGCGCTCGACGTACCTGGCGGCGGTGCTCGATGCCCTGTCCGCGGGAGCGCTCCGCATGACCGACATCGCCGCGCGCATCCGGGCGAGCACCGCGGACACGGCGCGCTACCTCGAGCGCCTGGGGGACGTGGTCCGCAGGCTTGAGGGCGGGCGCTACGAGCTCGATGATCCGGTGTTCGGGCTGTGGTTGCGGTGGCGGCGGCCCGGGGGAACCGTCGTTCCGATGACCGTGATCGGCGACGCCGCCGAGCGCGACGTCGCGACGGTGCTCGCGCAGCTCGGGTTCGATCTGGTGTACCATGCGCGCGCTTCGCGCGGCGCGTTCGATCTGCTGGCGACGCGCGGCCCCGTCCAGCTCGGGATCCAGGTGAAGCGGAGCGCGCTGCCGCTGGCGTTCCGGCGGGCGGACTGGCAGCGCCTGGCGGCCGACGCGAAGCGCCTGGGCTGGCGGTGGGCGGTCGCCGGCGTCGACCCGGCCGGGGCCACCCACTTCCTCGATCCGGCCAAGTCGCGCCGCGGCGAGACCGTCCGGCTCGGCAAGCCCGCGATCATCGAGAACCTCGTCGCGTGGCTCGACGGCTGACCGCCGACTGGGGTTCGGCCAGCTTTCGTCCGGGAACGGTCGTTAGTCGCCGGGCAGGGGTTCATCCGTGTTCGGAATGGCGCCGAGGGGCAGCACCATCGGCTTCGGCGTAGGTTTGGACTCGAGCTCGCCCGCCACTACGGGCATCGCATGGAATCCCCAGCGCTCGTAGTACGTGTCGGCGCCCGGCTTGGCATCGACGATCACGAAGGCGCAGCCCGTCTTGCGGGCTTGATCGCTAGCGCCTTGGACTGGTTGCCGTCCTGCGGCGCACCAGGTGTCACCACGCCGGCCGCGGCGCCGGTGGTGTCAAGCCGTTGACAAAAAACGTGTTTGTGAGGACCAGAGGCCAGGAACCGAGCCGTGGCCGGAGCGGCGTAGATCGTCTTGCGCTGGGCTCACTTCGAGGCTGAGCCCGACGACGATTGGTCGCGCAAGAACGCCGGGACGCCCGCGGCCTTGAGCGCGTCGAGCAGGGCATCCTGGTCGCCCTGGCGCGCGTCGCCGGTCACGACGACGTCGGCGCCGGGGGTGGCCTTGCAGGCGAGGGCGGCCTCGTCGCGCGGCATCGGCTTGCCGTCGACGGTGATGCCGCGCGCGGTGACGCGGATCGCGCAGCGGCGAGGCGCGACCAGCGGGTGCGCCGAGGCCGGCTCGCCAGCGGAGCCGGTGCCCCTGCCGAGGCCCCCGAGCCCCAGGCCGAAGCCGCCCCCGAACCTGAGGTACAGCGCCGCGACGACGAGGAGCGCGATCACCGCGGTCCACCACCCCAGCTTGCGGCGCATGCGGCGGCGATCGAGCTGCTTGGCGACATCGCGCGCGAGGCGATCATCGCGGGTCCGGGATGTCGAGGAGGTGGGTTTGGTCATGGCTCGTTGGAAGGAGTGGTGGGTGGCGATGGCGCAGCAGGAGATGGCAGCGACGTGGTGGGTATCGGCGGCGGCGCGGCGGGGGGCGGCGAGGCGACGTGGGAGGCTGGTGGGGCGGATGGGGTCGGTGGGGCCGGTGCGGCGTGTGGGGCCGACGGGGCCGGTGGGGAGAGCGGCGGGATCGCGGCGGGATCGACGAGCGCGGCGAGGCCGTGCTGCTCGGTGAGGCAGCGGTCGAGATCGCGGTGGAGGCCGTCGAACAGCGCATGCGGGAGGTCCGCGAGCGGGAGGGCGGGGGCGAGGATCACGAGGTAGCGCGACAGCTCGGCTGTACCCAGGTGGAGCGCCGCGATCCGGCAGACCCGCAGCTCGGCGGACCGATCGCCCAGGTAGGCGAGGACGACGTCGGGGTCGGGGCTGTGCTCGAGCAGCGGCGCGTCGAGCGCGAGGCGCTTGCCGTCGACGTCGAGCGCGTCGATCGTGCCGTCCTTGGTGATCCGCACGACCAGGGCCGTGCGCGACGCGAGCTGGGCATCGAGGTCGGCCAGGGCACGCTGGCGCAGGGCCGCGACGGCCGGCGGGACGACCGGCGCGCTCGGCCGGGGAGGTGCGGGGGGATGGGCGGCGGCGTGCTCGACGGCGGTGGCCCGGATCAGCGCCGCGAAGATGACGATGAACAGCACGTCGAACAGCGAGGTGAGATCAGGTGGCCGGCGGACATGGCGTCGCGGCCTCATGCGTGGTCTCGCCGCGCGCGCCGCCGCGCATCCCACGCCTCGAGGTTTTTCTCGCAGGCATCGACCCACGCGGTCAGCCGCATGCTGAAGCTCGCCGACAGGAGGATGCTGCACGCCAGGCCCGCGACGGTGGTCCAGACCTTGAGCGCGAGCGGCCCGAGCAGCTTGGTAAGGTCGCTGCCGGTGTAGGCGAGCGACAGGCCGAGGCCCAGGACGGTGCCCAGGAGGCCCAGCTGGCGCAGGAGGTCGGTCCAGAACGCGAGGGTCGGCTCGAGCCGCTGCGCGCGCATCTGCCAGCTGCGGACCTGCTTCTGCGCCCAGGCCGGATCGCTGGCGTCGCGGATCGCGTGGGCCTCGTCGCGGATCACCTGGCCTTCGAGCGACGACGGCGGCTTGGCGTCGGCAGCGTCGTCGGCGGCGACGAGCCCCTCGCCCAGGTAGTCGGTCAGCGTGCGGACCCAGCCGAGCTCGCGGTGGACGTGGACCCAGCCGGCGAGGAACACCAGCACGATGAACGCGCAGAGCAAGATCGTGAGCCCCCAGCCCTGAACGAACGGCTCCATCGCGCCGGCATCATATCGCTAGCCGGTGCGCCGCGGAGCCTGCCGCGGCCATCTCGCGGGGTGGTCGCGGGGTCAGCGGGCTAGCCGGGGGACCGGGCGGCGGTCCGGGCGAACAGCCGGCGCAGCGGGTTGCGGCGCTGGGCGCGCAGCGCGGCGCCCGCCGAGGCGGTCAACGCCCGGGCCGCGTGCTTGGCCAGCCCGGCGCGCTCGCGCTCGCTGCCGACGAACACCTCGCGCGTGCCGGCGAGGACGTCGAACCACGACCAGGCGACGCCGAAGTTCTTGTCCTGGTCGCCCATGTGGTGGTCGTAGTGCCACGGCAGGTGATCGCGCGCCCACGCCGGATCGAGGTGGGCGTGGCGATGGTCGCGGCGGTAGCGGTAGAGGCAGTACCAGATCGTCGAGGTGTAGAGCGGCGCGAGCGCAAACAGCGGCGCGTGGGCAAGCCCGATGACCGTGAGCCCGATCGCCTCGCGCGACTGGGTCTTCGAGCTCCACACCGGGCCCTCGTAGGCCGGGTCGTAGCCGCCGTTCCTGCGCACGGCCTGGTGGTGATCGTGATAGTGGAACGAGAACCGGCTGGTTCGATCGCGGCCGAGGCCGTGTAGCAGGTACTTGTGCATCGCCCACTCGCCGTAGCCGAACACGGCGAGTGCCATCGGGATCCCCAGCATGGGGGAATCCTACGTCTTGCTCGTCAGGTACGCACGAGGAAGCCGCGACTCGAGGAACTGCCGGCGCCGCCGCCGATCGTGAAACTGATACAGCCCGAGCATCGCGCCGAACGAGACGAGGACGCTGCTCGCCGAGATGAGCCAGTTGAACCCGAGCAGCGGCAGGCCCATCCCGCCGATGAGCACGATCGCCATGCCGACGAGCACCGTCGAGACGATGTCGGTCGCGTAGCGCCGGCCCCAGATCCCGAACGCGCGCTCGCAGTTGCGACACCACCCCGACGCGAGGAGGTTGTCTTCGATCGCGCAGTGCGGGCACGCCATGCCTGATTTTAGCTCGAACGATCGACCGGGGAAACCCGATCATCGTCACGGTGGGCCCGGGCGCTCGGGGCCCGAAGTTGCTGCGCTGGTACCCGACGCCGAGATCCCGCAGGGCGCCGGGTACCAACGCAGCCGACCACCACCGGCAGCCGAGCCGATGCCAGCGGCCCCCAGACGCGCCGGCCGCGGCGATGGTTAAATCACGGCAGCGGGGTATCGAGCGGCGTGTAGATGTAGAGCGTGTCGGTCGGATCGAGCGTCAGGGTCTCGGCACCGCCGGGGACGAACAGCCGGCCGCCGAGCGCGGCGCCTGCCGTCCCGGCGCGCGCGACCGGCATCGCCTCACCCCGGGTCCACTTGTCGAGGTACGGATCGTAGCTCTCGACGAGCGTGCTCGCGGCCTGGCCGCCCTCGCCGCCGGCACAGACCAGCGCGCCGAGCACCACGCCGTAGGCGCAGCCGCCGCGGAGCGCGGGATCGGCCGGCGCTTGCATCGCGGCCCGCGGCTGCCACGTGCGAGACGCCACCCCGGGCGGTGGCAGCGCCCACACGTCGCCCTCGGGCGCGGACGCGTCGAGGCTCGCCAGGCCCCCGGCGACGACCAGCGTGCCATCGAGCATCCGCATCACGGCGGGATGCGAGCGCGGCGCCGGCAGGTCCGGCAGGTGGCTCCACGTCCCGGCGATCGTATCGTACTCGAGGCACGTCGCGAGCGCGGCGGTCGTCGAGGCACCCCCGAGCAGGTAGATCCGCCCGGGTGCGGTGACCACGCCGGAGGCGCCCCGCGCATCGGCCGGGTCCATCGCCGTGATCGGCTGCCACACGTTGCCGATCGGATCGAACACGAAGCCCTCGCCGCGCGCGATTGCTGGCACGCCCTCGAGGCCGCCGGCGATGTAGAGCCGGTCGCCCACCACGGCGAGGTTCATGTGCGTCCACTGGACCGGCGCGTCGGGCAGCGTTCCCCACGTGCTGCTGGTGGTGTCGAAGGTGTCGACCCGCGCGGTGATGTCGAGCCCCTCGGTGAGGCTGGTATCGAACCCACCGGCGACCACCAGCTGCTGGCCCAGCGCCGCGACTCCCGGATCGAGCGCCCGGCGCGGCATCCTGGGCCCGAGGCGCCACGCCGAGGTCGGCGCGTCAGGCTGGGCAGGCAGCTTCGCGCACGCCGCGACGCCGGCGAGCACGAGCGCGGGCGCGAGCGACCGGGGCACGCCTTCGAGTGTAGCCCGAGTGAAGCCGGGTGTAGCCGGAGTGTCGGCCGATCTATGCCGGTCGAAAGGTCAAGTAGGCTGCCCCGATCTGCGGCTGCGCGCACCGCGATCGGAAGCTGGCTACTCGTCGAAGCGGATCACCGACTCCATGCGATGGGCGAACCCCGCGAACCCGCCCGACACGAACGTATAGACGATGTTCTTGCCCTCGTCGAAGTACCACGTAAACGTGAACGCGTCCGCCGTGTTGCGGGGAGGCAGCTGCTCGCCGACCTTCGCGAGCTCCGCGCCGGTGGCCACGTCGATGGGATTGCCTTCCTTGTTGAAGGCGACCGCGGCCCGGTCGGCATCGCTCGGCTCGACGATATCGGCCACGGCGGTGAAGCCGTGGAACGGGTTGGCTTCGGGGAAGATGAAACCTCCGAAAGTTCCCATGAAGGCGCGGCCCTGATCCGGATCGAGCACGACGATCACGTTGGGCGCGTCGAATAGATCGCGCCGGCGCACGACAAGCACGCGCAGGGGGGCGTTGGTGGCAGCGCTGTGGAACTGGGTCCCGTCGTATCGCGGCTCCCCGGCGCCGAGATCCGAGATCCCGCTGAGCGCGAAATAGTGTTGCGGGATCGCGGCGGGTCCGAACTTCCTCACCTCGAGCCGGCCGTACAGCTTGACGGTCGTGCCCTGATCGAACGATCGCCCTTCGAGGAAGATTTCCTTGACCTTCGAGGCGCCCACCGCGAGCGGCCGCGCCAGCACCAGGTAGCTCCCCTGCGGAGGCCCCTCACTCCCGGGGAGGTCGAGCTGGCGGTTGACGATCGTGCCGGCGAGCGCGAGGTGCTCGCCGGGCACGTGGCTCTCGGCCGGACGGGCCGTCACCGTCGCGTGGGTGATGGTACCGGCCCCGGGCGAAGTCTTGTGAATGATGCCCGAGACCGTCACGTTCTGTCCTTCGAGGTGCCGGGCCGTTCGCGCCCCCAGATCTACCGTGAAGCTGACCTGGTCCCTGGAGCCCTTGTTAGCGGTGATGAGCTGGACCACATCGCCTTCGACGTGAAGCTCGCCGGAGAGCCGCCCTCTTGCGGTGATCCCTCCGCCACCGACGCCTGCGATCTCGGCCAGCTCCTGATGGGTCAACTGCCTGGATGAATAATGCTTTTCCATGATGGCCTCTCGGAAGCAGTGTTTCTTGACAGCCAGCACGCCGCGCGATCGCGGCGTGCTGGCCCCCTCGCAATCGCAAGAGCGATTCCTGATCCTCGCCGCGACGACCGTTATCCCTGCTCCAGAGTAGAGCGTTTGGTGATCGCGAAACTGTCCGCTTCGCGGTTCAGTTCGGCTCGTCGCGGCACGAGTTCGATGTCAACAAATCCACCGTAGCGCTTGGGTCATGTCACGCAACGGGGCATCCCGTGATTACACTCTCATGTTCCGCTAGGAGTTAGTCGCCCCCCACGACACCGACGTTCAAGTGTGATCCCCGGATCGTCAGATCCCTGTTTTCGATCTTCGATTGCTGGCGCGTCGGGTTGCGCGGGTTGCTTCGCGCGCGCCGCGACGCCGACGAGCGCAGGCGCGAGCGACCGGGCACGCCTTCGAGTGTAGCCCGAGTAAAGCGGGGTGACTGGCGTGTCGATCGACCGGGCCGGGCTACGGCTTCAGGTACTTGAACGCGTGGACCCAGTCGTTCTGCAGGAACCCAGGCGCGCACCACAGGATACATAGCGCCTCGATCGCGACCCCGAGCTCGACCCCGCCGACGTCGATCGGCTCCCAGCCGAACTTGACGAGGATCTCGCTGGCCTCCTTCTTGGCGCCGGCGTCGTTGCCGCAGATGAACATCGACGGGGTCGTCGCGAACTTCGGGTTGACCATCACCGGGTTCCCGACGCTGTTCCACGCCTTGACGAACTTCGCCTGCGGCGCCTTGTTCTGCAGCCGCTGGATCAGCGATTCATTTGCGCCGGTGAAGTAGGTCAGCGCGCCGTTCTTCGGCGGCGCGTCGGCGATCGGGTTGGTGGCGTCGATCACGAGCTTGCCGGCGAGGTTCGCGACGCCGGCTTCGTCGATCGCGGGCTCGGCGCCGGTGCCCTTGACGGCCAGGACGACGATCTCGGCCCACTTCGCCGTCTCGGCGAACGTGCCGACCGACGCCTCGCCCTTCGCGCCGGTCTTCCACGCTGCCAGCTTGCCGGGATCGCGCGAGCCGCGCATCACGGGGTGGCCGTGCACGAGGAACCCATCGCTGAGGACCTCACCGACCTTGCCAGATCCAAGAATGCCGATCTTTTTCATGGAGAGACGTTGTCACGTCGCCACCAACCACGCATCCGGAGTGCCGGCGCCATACGCCGGTCGATCGGTCAGGGTGAGCTGCGCCGATCTGTGACGGCCGCAACACCAGGCAGGCGGCGGCCGAGCTTCGGCTCGCTACCGCACCGTCCAGCGCGGGGCGCCCTTGGGGTCGACGTCGAAGGTCCACGGCCGCAGCGGCGACCCGCTCGCCTGGGTCGCGCCCACGACCACCGCGTCTCCGTCGGGCGTCGCCGCCACCCCGCGCACCAGCGACTCGCCATCGCCATACGCCTGTTCCCAGAGCAGCGTGACCGTGCCGTCGAACCGCCACACGTGGCCGCGCCGGCCGCGCAGCTGGTCGAACGATTCGCCCGCGACCACGAAGCCGCCATCGGCGGTCGCGGTCACCGCGCGCGCCGCGTCGATCCCCGTCGACCCGGCCGCCGATACCACCTGGCTCGACTGGATGGCCCCGTTGGCGCCGAAGCAGACGATCCACGCCCCGTCGCGCCCGCTCGGACCCGGTGCTTGTCCGACCGCGACCCCGCCGCGCCCGAGCGGCGCCATTGCATAGAGCTCTCCGGGGCCCTGCTCGGGCACCGCCGTGTTCCACAGCGTCATCGCCGTGGCGTCGATCGCGATCACCCGGCTTTTACCCGCGCTCGTCGTCGTGCGTCCGGCGACGCCCGTCACCACGACGCCGCCACCGATCGCCGTCACCGCGGTGATCTGGTCGAGCCCGGCGACCTCGTGCTCCCAGGCGAGCTTGCCATGACCGTCGACCGCAACCAGCCACGCCTTCCCCTGCTGCATGCCGCCGGCCACCACGACGCCGTCGCCGCGCACCGCGACCGCCTGGAAGCCGGTCACGCCGGCCGTGCCGAGTGCTCCGAGCCGCCATCGCTCGTCGCCGCTGGACGCGATTCGCGCCACCCAGCCTGTGTACGCCCGCGCGTCACCGGCGCGCTGCTCACCCGCGATCACCAGGTCATCGGCCAGCGCGGCCACCGCTCGCACGTGAAGCTCGCGCCCGCCGTCGAGCCGGCGCGTCCATGCCACCGTGCCGTGCGCGTCGACCGCGCGCATCCAGCCGTGGTACTGCGCGCCATCGACGAACACGGGGTTCGCGTTCGCCGGGGTCGGGTCGGTCCGACCCGCGCTGCCCACAACAATGGCGTGCGATCCGGCCCAGACAACCGCCTCCGCGGTCGCATGCTCGGTGGGATCGTCGAGGGCTGGGGCGCCAGGGCTTGCAGACGACCGCGCGGATGAAGTCATGGGGCCACTCGTTGGTTGGGAGCTGCAAGCCGCCAGCGTGAGCGTCGCGATCCACGGCCATGCCGGTCGCCATGCCAGTCGTCTTGAAAAACGACGACCACAAGCGGAGGGTATCCGCCGCCTTGGCGCACTGGGCAACCCCTGCACAGGAAACTTACAGGCGAGTTTCCCGTAGCATGACCGGTATGTCAATCGACCGGCGATCTGCGCAACACGAGCCGAACTCCGCGAGGGCCTCCACGACCTCGGGTACCTCGGGGTCCATTGGCAAGGGTACCCTGACCGGTGCGCTCGAGCCGGGCTCCTCCCAGGCAGCTGCTCCGGGCGGGGTTGGCAAGCAGACGCTGACCGGTGGCCTCGTCCAGCGCAAGGAGCGTTCCGGCGCGGGTTCCGAGGCCCCGGCCGACGCCCAGGCGATCGCCGGCGCGGGGGTCGCGGGCAGCGGTGGCCCGCTCCCGTTTGGCGATCGGATCCAGTCCTCGTTCGGCTCCCACGACGTCAGCGGCATCTCGGCCCACGTCGGCGGCCCCGCCGCGGAGGCCGCCCATGGTCTCGGCGCGACCGCCTACGCGACCGGCAACCAGGTGGCGTTCGCCGGGGCGCCTGATCTGCACACCGCGGCTCACGAGGCCGCCCACGTCGTGCAACAGCGCGGCGGCGTCTCGCTCAAGGGCGGCGTCGGCAGCGTGGGCGATCCCTACGAGCGCCATGCCGACGCGGTCGCCGACCGCGTCGTCGCCGGTCAGTCCGCGCAGGATCTGCTCGATGGCGGCGCCGGTGGCGGCGCGTCGTCGGCCGTCCAGCGCCGCGAGATCCCCGACGCCACGCCGATCAGCGCGCCGTCCGACTGGCACGTCGGCGATCGCTCGAGCCTCGGCGGCACCTTCGAGACCGCCAACCTGCACAACCTCGCCGCCAGCGATCACGCTCAGTACCTCCGCATCGAGGAGCGCCGCGACTTCTACCGCTGGTTCTACAACTACACGTCCGCCCGCGGCTACACCACGCGCTGGGCGCTCGCCGCGTCGCTCGTCGCCAACGGCGCCAACCAGGTCGCCCACATGGACCCGGTGATGGAGGGCGCCGCGCAGCTCACCGGATCGATCAACGACGAGCTGCAGGGCATGATGCGCATCGGCAACCAGGTCATCTTCGACAACGTCTTCCCCAAGCTGCAGCGCCTGCTCGCCGGCGGCCCCCAGACGGGCGCCGCCGCGCTCGCCTGGGACATGGCGACGCTCGCCGAGGAGCAGACGTTGATCCAGCCGCTCTACGCCGGCGTCTCGCCGACCACCGTCGCCGCCCTCAACAACGTCGCCCGCCAGCAGGGCTGGGCCGGCATCGGCGCCTGGGCCACCAACGGCGCCCGCGTCGCCCCCGGCCCATACAACAAGGGCGGCGACATGCCCGCCTTCGGCACCGGCGCGCCGGGTGCCTCGATCACCAACATCGGCGACCGCTGGAACTACGGCATGCAGGTCGTCGGCACGTTCTCGCCGGCGCCCACGGGCTTCACCCCCGGCACGCCGATGCCCGCGGTGGGTGCCAGCTACACCGGCGGGGCCGAGCTCGCGGCCGTCGACACCCGCCACAACCTGCACATGCTCGACGCGTGCCTCGACTCGCCGCGCGACGCCGACCCGACGCGCATCCTGAGCCTCCTGCGCGCGCTGACCCCGACCGAAAAGGCCCTGTTCAACGCCGACGCCAGCCCCGACGGGACCCAGTACTCGAACCAGCTCGCCGAGTGCTCGTTCGACGTCTCGGCGCTCACCGGCATGATCCTCGAGCGCACCGCGATGACCTCTGCCATCCCGACCATCGTGGGTGCCTACACCGGCGGCCCCGGCCCCTCGACGGTCCTGTCGCGCTACGCCACGAAGATCGCCAGCTTGCGCTCGATCTCTCGCAGCACGCTCACGCTGCCGCCGCTGGGCGGCATGGGCGGCATGGGCGGGTTCTGACGGAAAACCGCTGGTCGGATCGTGAGGCGGCGTAGCCGCGCAAACGGATGGGGATCCGGGGGGATGCGCCTGCGCCGCGGGAGCGGGTGGCCGGTCCCGGTTTCCCGCCCGATGGCAGGAAGCTCCAGGGTGGTTCCTCCCGTATCATGAACGCCATGCCCGCCCTCATGACCGCCCTCGAACAGCTCATCGCCGAACCCGCGGAAGATGTTGCGCCCGAGCCCGCAGAGGAAGCAGTTGAAGCGCAGTTCTCGTCGGACGTGGCGGCCCCCGAGGTGGCGGCCCCCGAGGTGGCGGCCCCCGACGTGGCAGCTCCCGACATGGCGGCTGCCGACGTGGCGAACCCGGATCTGGCGGCGCCCGAGGTGACCGACACCGGCATGGTCGTCGAGCCGGGCAAGACCGCCTCGGAGCAGGCGTTCGGCGACAAGCCGACGGCGCCCTCGGGCCAGGTCGACGGCGGCCTGTACGAGCCTGACGAGTACCAGGCGGCGTGCGAGGCGGCCGGCACCCCCGACAAGTGGGATCCCAAGTACGAGCGCGGCCACACCACCGCGAAGCAGTGGGTCCAGCCCTACGAGGGCCGCGAGGACATGGAGTTCGAGCTGAAGAATGGCGAGAGCGCCTCGCAAGCGGTCAGGGACTTCATCGCCGGCCCGACGATCGGCAATTACCAGGTGATCGGCGTCGCGCTCGACATGGACGAGCTGCGCGATGAGCTCGGCGATCAGAAGTTCGACGAGGTGTTCGGATCGACCAACCCCGAGACCGACGCCCAGATCTCGAGCGCGCATCGGCTCAGGATCACCGAGGCGATGTACACGATCCCGTTCGCGGATCAGATGCGGGCGATCGTCGCCGAGCACGACGGGGTCGACCAGCCCGAGGAGATCGAGGCCCCTGCCGCCCTGGCTCGCGTCGAGGAGAAGCCCGAGGAGCAGACCCTCACCTCCGAGCCCAGCCCCGAGATGATCGCCGACGAGGTCGGCATCCGGCGCGAACAGGAGTTCGCCTAGCCCGAGGCCAGGAGCGGCCAGGCCGGCCTGACACCAGGCCGAGACCAGGCTGGACGATGAAGAAGGCCGCCGGACGGTAGCCGGCGCGCCGACGGTCACCATACGATAGCCTCGTGACCGCCGAGCCGTATCGCGACGCCGCGACCCACCTGCGCGACGAGCTCCGGCGTGCGTGGCTGCGCGTCGAGTACGAGATCCGGCTCGGGTGGACCCGCACCCCGGGGGCGCCTGGTCTTGCGAGCTCGGCGAGCTCGGCGACCCCGGCGAGCCCGGCCGGCGATATCGTCAGTCCGACCGACATCGGGCGGCTGTTTGCCGCCGCGCGCGGCGAACCCGGCGGGGACGAGGCCGGGGCCAAGGCCGTGCTCGCCCAGTGGCTCGAGCTGCACCGCACCGTCGAGGCACGGCTCGCCGCCTCGCTCGCCGCCGGGGTTCGCACGCCGCTGGTCAACCTGATGCGCGTGTTCAGCCTGACGCCGCGGCAATGGTCGACCCTGATGTTCGCCCTCCTGCCCGACGCCGATCCCAACCTGGTGCTGGCCTACCGCTACCTGGCGCGCGATCCGAACGGCCGCGGGCTCGACGGCCGCCTGCTCGCCCAGCTGGTCTACGACACGCCGGAGACCCGCTCGCTGATGGCGCGCGATCTGTCGAACAGCTCGCCGCTCCTGCGCTATCAGCTGCTCGATCTGGCGCCCGGCGACTCGCTGCTGTTCCGCCGGATCCGCGCGGCGAGCCGGCTCGTCCACCTGCTCGACGGGACGGCGGCCGATCTCGACCCCGAGCTGGCCGAGCTGGCCGAGCTACGCGGCAAGGGGCCCGACGGGGAGTTCCCGGCGGTCGCGGTCGAGCTCGCCACCGCGGCGCTGCGCTCGCCGGAGGTCGTGCTCGCGGTGCAGGGCCAGCGCGGCCTCGGCAAGAAGCACCTCCTGGCGCGCGCGGCGACCCACTGGAACCAGCGCCTGCTCGTCATCGACGGCAAGCGGCTCGCCACCATGCAGCTCGCCGCCCAGGCCGTCGCGATCCGCTCGCTGGTCCGCGAGCTGCTCTTGCTCGACGCCATCCCGGTGCTCGCCGACCTCGACGACGTGGTCGTGCGCGACGGCGACCGCGACGAGCTCCCCGGGTTCTTCGGCACGCTGCTCGATCACTGGTCGGGGCCGATCGCGATCACGATCAACCGCGAGCGCATGCCGCGGATCCACCACCGCCCGCTCGTCCACCTGACCCTCGAGGTGCCGGCGCTCGACGTGCGCACCTTGCTGTGGCGGCAGGTCGTCCCGTCGCTCGACGCGGCCGCCGCCGAGAGCCTGTCGGGCCGGTTCGCCATCCCCGGCGGCATCATCGTCGCCTCGGCCCAGGCCGCGATCGCCGGCCGCATGCCCGACGCCCCGCCCCCCGGCGCCGAGGACCTCGCCCACGCGGTCGCCGCCCAGCTCCACCAGCGGATCTCGCGGCTCGGCAAGAAGCTGCCGACCCCGTTCGACCTCGACGACCTGATCGTCGACGACGACACCCGCACCGCGCTCATCGAGATCGCCGCCGCGGCGCGCGAGCGGCGCAAGATCCGCGACGCCTTCAAGCTGCGCGGCGCCCAGGGCATCTCGGTCCTGTTCTCCGGCCACCCAGGCGTCGGCAAGACCATGTCGGGCACCGTGCTCGCCAGGCGCCTCGGCCTCGATATCTACGAGGTCGATCTCTCGCAGGTCGTCTCGAAGTGGCTCGGCGAGACCGAGAAGAACCTGTCCGACGTGTTCGACGCCGCCGAGCCCGGCCACGTCGTCCTCCTGTTCAACGAGGCCGACTCGCTGTTCGGCAAGCGCACGTCGGACGTCAAGAGCTCCAACGATCGCTACGCCAACCTCGAGACCAACTACCTCCTGGCGCGCCTCGAGCGGTTCGGCGGCCTCGCCATCCTCACCACCAACCTGACCTCGGCGATCGATCTGGCCTTCAAGCGTCGGTTCACCTACGACGTGTTCTTCAGCTTCCCCAGCCCCGACATGCGCGCCGAGCTCTGGCGCCGGACGCTCCCCGAGCGCTCCCGCTCCGCGACCATCGACTTCGACGCCCTCGCCGAGCGCTACCAGCTCTCGGGCGGCTTCATCAAGGTCGCCTGCGAGCGCGCCGCCTACGTCGCCGGCTCCAATCACACCGAGATCGACGAAGATCTGCTGCGCCTGACCATCGAGCGCATGTATCGCGAGCGCGGCAAGCTCAGCTCCGTCGGCCCCCTCGACTGACCGCCGACCCACAGTCACGGTGGAGGCGCTACAGCGGGCGAGAAGATCACGACGCGCTGGTCGGGCAGAAACTCGAGCGAGTCGACGAACGCAAAACCAAGGGCGCCGAGCTCGGTCTTGATCTGCGGCAGCGTCATCTTGTGCTCGGGCTTGATCGGCACCTCCGGATCTTCGCCGCGGTATTCGACGAGGACGAGCCGCCCGTGGTCGGTCAGCGCGCGGCGGATGCCCGCCATCACCGCGGTCGGATCGGACAGCTCGTGGTAGACGTCGACGAGGAGGACGAGGTCGCAGCAGTGTGCCGGGAGCGCCGCGTCGTGCTCGCCGGCGTGGACCGCCTCGACGTTGGCGAGGTGGGCGCGGGCGACGTTGGCCCGAAGCAAGTCGAGCATCTCCGGCTGGAGGTCGGTCGCGAGCACCTTGGCGACGCGGCGCGCGAGGCGGATCGTGAAGTAGCCGGTGCCGGCCCCGACGTCGGCGACGGTGGCGTGCGGATCGAGGTGGAGGGCGTCGATCACGCGGTCGGGTTGTTCGCGCTCGGCGCGGTCCGGCCGATCGAGCCAGTCGGCGCCGAGGTAGCTGCAGGTCTGGGCGATCGGCCGGCCCTGGTAGGTGCTGTCGCGGGGCGCAACCGGCTCGGCGAGCTGGCCAGATCCAGATCCAGGCGCCGTCGCGACCGGCCGCGCTTCGTGCACGCCGTCGTCGGTTGGCCTGGGCGCGCTCGAGCGGCCGCATGCGCACGCCGCCGCGGCCAGAACGACCAGCGCGACCAGCGCGGCGAGGAGCCTGCCACATCGAGCGTGACCGGTTGGTGGACAATCTGGTCCCTGTGAGGGCGCCAACGCGCGGCGCAGCGACGCGGGCTGGGTTCCGCCGCGAGATAGATTGTACGGCCGGGCGGTGGGTCGCCGGTCAGTCGAGGAGATGGCATGTGCGATCATCATGATATAGCGGTCAACGGACGAGACCCATGGCCGGCGGCCCGGCCACCCTCTTGGACGAAAATGCGGTGGCGCGAGCCGTCTTCCAATCTGTCCCGCGACGACGACAACGCGTAGCGCAGCGACGCGGGCTGGGTCCGACGCGAGATAAATTGCACGGCCGGGTGGTCAAGCGCCGGCCGGTCGTGGAGATGGCACAGACATTGGATGGCAATACGGCGGTCGACGGACGAGCGGCGGGCCCAGACCCGCGGCGCAAGCAAGCGTGTGCGCGGTCTCGAGGAGCTGCGTGCGGGCGTAGAACGCGAACGATGATTTTCGTGGCAGCGGGGCGCGAGCGCCGCGCATGGCGAGCTATCACGACGGTGCGCATGCGGTATCCGCGACCGCCTCGATCGCGATCGCCGTGACCGCCGCACAGTAGTCGAGATCGATATTGGCCATGTTGTCGAGCGTGTCGTGATAGCCGGTGCGGCTGATGTCGTAGTTCTCCATGAACAGCACGACCGGCACGCCGACATCGGAGAATACCTGGCCATCGGTGTTGTACAGCGCCGACCTGGGCTCCCACTCGACGCGGACCTCGCCGTGGAGCGGCAGGTGCGCGAACGGCGGCGGTGGCTGGCTGCCGTCGGGCATGCGCTTCGCGCGGCCCTTGCCGTGGCGATCGGGCGCGGCGTTCCACGTCGCGGCGGCGCGGTTCCAGCGCTGGTTCGCGCGCTGGGCGCGCCAGGCGAGCCGGAGGGCCGCGGCGCCCTCGCCGGGCGCGATCTGGAACACGTCGAGCTCGCGGTGGGTGTTGTGGCCGACCATGTCGAGGATGAACGCGCCGGCGATGCGCACGTGGGAGACGTCGCGAGGCGTCCGGTCCTCGGCGGTGAACACGAGGTGCTGCTCGACGAGGCCCTGGCAGATCGCCCGCGCGCCGAGCGAATCGGCCGGAAACTCCTCGCCGGTCAGGTGGACCAGCCAGACGTCACGCTCGAGCTTGCCGGCCGCCGCCAGCGGCAAGAGCTGCTCGGCCGCGAGCAGGAGCGCCGTGGTCGCCGAGTGATTGTCGTCGGCTCCGAGCGCCGGCGCGCGCAGCGTGTCGCCGCCGCGGTCGGCATCGTAGACGTCCTCCATGTAGGCCGTATCGTAGTGATCGCCCATGATCACCGCCTCGCCGCGGTTGTTGCCCGGGATCATCACGACGATGTTGCGCTCGCTGGGCGCAGTGCGATTCTTCGCCCAGCCCTCCATCCACGGCAGCTCGAAGTCGGTCTCCCAGCGGAACACGTGATCGACGACCTCCGCGCGGCCGGTCATGCCGTGCGCCGCGATCAGCGCGCGATGGCGATCGTGGAGGTGATCGCCGAGCGCCTCGAGGTCGCGCCGCTCGGCCACGTGGATATGCGCCTTCTTCGCGGCCGGCCCGCCGGTCTTGCCGCGGTTGGCCGCGATGCCGTCGGCGTTTTCCTTCTGGCGGAACTCGCCCTCGGCGAGGCCCGCGATGCTGCGCCAGATCTGCTCCTCGAACGCCCGCTCGCCCAGCCGATCGAGCACGACCGGCGCGCCCGGATCGTCGGGGCTGCCGATGCACGGCCGGACCTCGGCGATCGCGGTCGTGAGGTAGTCGTCGAGCGTCTCGGCCTGGGGGATCCGCAGGAGCGAGCGCGCGAACGACGGCGTGAGCGGCGCGCCCAGCATCTCGCGTGCGTCGAGCAGCTTGCGCGCGTTGTGGCTCGGCGTCGGCCGCCCATGTTGCGCCGGCAGCGCCGCGGCGGCGACGTGCGCCGGGCGCGCCAGCAGCTCGGGGGCCAGGCGCAGCGTCTCGGCGCCGGCTCGCTCCGCGGTGATGTACCCGAGCGGCGCGCTCGTCCAGCGCTCGACATGCTCCGCCGGCTCTGCAGCCTTGCCCGACTTCGCGACGAGCGGCACGTGCCAGAACAGCTCGCGGGCGCCCGCCCGCATCGGCGGAAAGTACATGCGATAGCCGAACCGGCCGCCCGCCCCGACCTCGTGGGCCGCGCGGGCGATCGCCGCCGGATCGGCGCTCGGGCCGTCGAGCAGCACCTGGTAGTCGCCGGTCCACAGCTGGGCGTTGCGCGCCAGCGGCTTGTCGTACAGCCCCAGCACGTCCGGATCGGTCGAGAACAGCGCGGTCGACACCTTGTCGTGGAACGCGTCCTCGGCGATCTCGGCGTCGCGCGCGACGCGCTGCCAGCGGTGGCTCCGCGCGATCTTCGCGACGACCTTGTGCTTCGCCTGACCGCCCTCGTCGAGCCAGCCCGACTGCGGGATCCGGATCGCGTAGCGAGTCTCGGTGCGCGGGAACAGGTGGAGCAGCGGGATCTGCGTCGCGCGCGGCAGCGCCTCCGCCAGCTGGCGATAGCCCGGGTGGTACGCGAACACCAGGCTCGCCGGGGTCGGCACGATCCGCAGCGTGCGTGCGAGGTACGCGGCGCGGGCGCGCTCGGGCAGCTCGGCGAACGGCATGGTCGTGACCAGCGTGTCGACGCCCTCGAGCGACCCCACCGCCCCTTGGCCCAGGCGCGCCCACCGCGTGCCGCCGGCCCAGCGCACCAGCGCGTCCAGCGTCGCGTCGTCGAACCCGGCCAGCGCGGCGTCGGGGCCGTCGTGGCTGGTCCCGAACAGCGTGAACCGATCGTTGCCCTTGTCGTCGTGGGTGCGCGACAGCGCGAGCGGCATCGCGATCACGATCGGCTCGCCGGCCAGCTTGCCGGCGTGCGCGGCGGCCGCCAGCTCGTCGGGCCACGCCGGGTTGTTCGCGAGCAACGTCCGCGACAGCGCGTGCGGCTCGCCCCGCACGAGCTTGCCGAGCTCGTGGATGACGTGCTCGGCGATGCGGTCGAGCCCCGGCGCGACCTCGTGCGCCCACTCGTACTCGTCGATCTCGCAGGCGCCGAGCGTGGCGACCTGCCGCCCGGTGCCCAGCGCGCACGGCTTCCAGCCGACGAACTGCGCCGGCATGAACTCCGAGTACGCCCGCAGCGGGAACCGCCCCTTGCCCCGAAATGCCCCGCGCGCCTCCGACTCGATCATCGCCCAGTCCATGGCGGCAAACAGTAGGCTAGGCTGCCACCACGTGCAAACCCCGCGTTTTCGGATCCGCTGGTCGACCCCGGCCGGAGAGCTCCTCGCGATCGAGCCTCACCGCGATGAGCTCGCGCGGCACGCCGCCGCGCTCGCCGCCGCCTACAATGATCCGCACAACGCGGCGCTGCTCGGTCACACCGAGCTGATGAGCGAGGCCGACGTGATCGCGCACTACGCGGAGGTGTCCGGCGGCGGCGGCCACAACTTCCTGGTGTTCCGCGACGGCCAGCTCGTCGCCGACGCCGATCTGCGCGACGTCGCCGGCGGCGCCGCCGTGTTCGCGTTCCTGGTCGCGGCCGTCGCCGCGCAGGGCCAGGGCCTCGGCACGAGGACCGCGACGATGATCCACGCGTTCGCGTTCGCCCAGCTCCGGCTCGATCGGGTCTACGCCTCCGTCGTCCCGGGCAACGTCGCGTCGCGCCGCGCGCTCGAGAAGCTCGGCTACGCGCTCGACCCGAGCCCCGCGGCCCGGGCCCACGCCGATGAGCCCGCCGACCTCGTCCTGGCGCTCGATCGGACGGCGTTCGAGCGGTCGCATGCCGCGCAGCTGGCCGAGATCCAGATCGCGGTGCGATAGTCGGCCATGGCCTCCGTCTCGCAAGTTCTCACCGGGCTCGTCGCCGCGCTCCACGTCTACTTCCTGGTGCTCGAGATGTTCTTGTGGGCGACCCCGGTCGGCCAGAGGGCGTTCGGCCGCACCGCCGAGGAGCAAGCGTCCACCAAGGTGCTGGCGGCCAACCAGGGCCTCTACAACGGCTTCCTCGCCGCGGGCCTGGTGTGGTCGCTGATCGGCAGCAGCGCCACGGCGCTCCCGGTCCGGACCTTCTTCCTCGGCTGCGTCGTCATCGCCGGCATCTACGGCGGGCTCACGGCGTCGCGGAAGATCCTGATCGTCCAGGCGGTTCCGGCGGCGCTCGCGCTCGCCGTCACGCTGGCGCTGCGGTAGCCCGGGTGTCCGTTCCCGGCGCCTGCCGTCAGACACCACGGTGGAGCTTCATCACCTGACCGCGCAAGTCCGCGTCGGCACGTGCCAATCCGGCCGGCATCGCCCTCGCATCATCGCCGGGCATGGTGCTCGTGCTCTCGGTGGTAACGCTCGCGGCGATCGTCGGTCTCCTCTACCTCCTGTGTTACGGCGGTTTTGAAGGTCCCGTCGACTGGATCATGAGGACCGATCCCCACGGCGATCGCGACCGCCCGCGCGTCGCGCTCACCTTCGACGATGGCCCTCATCCGGTCCACACCGCGCGGCTGCTCGATGCCCTCGCCGAGCTCGCCGTCCCCGCCACGTTCTTCGTCGTCGGCAAGGACGTCGACAAGAACCCGGCCCTGGTCGCCCGCATCGCGCGCGACGGCCACGAGCTCGGCAACCATACGTATTGCCACCGCTACCTCCCGCTCGCCCGCTCGCGCAGCGTCGAGCACGAGCTCCGCGCCACCGATCAAGCCATCGTCCGCGCGGCCGGCGTCGTCCCGAGTGTCGCCAGGCCCCCGTGGGGCGGCCGCTCGCCGCGCAACGTGCGGGTGTTCCAGCGCCTGCGCAAGCGCGTCGTCCTCTGGGACGTCAACAGCTTCGACTGGAAGGGCAAGCCGGCCCGCGAGGTCGTGGACCGCGTGCTCGACCGGGCTCGCGCCGGCAGCATCGTCCTCATGCACGAGGCGCGCGACGGCGGCGAGACGACCATCGAGGCCGTCCGTATGCTGGTCCCGGCGCTGCGCGCCCGCGGCTTCGAGCTCGTCACCGTCAGCCGCGCGATCGCCTGACCCTCGTGGCATCGGATCGCGTCCGTGGTTTCCTCACTCGACCATCTCGCGCATCTCGCGGTCCTGTCTCGGCCCGCCGGGCATATCGCTTGCACCACAAATGCTTGCACACCCGGTGAAAAGGAACGCCGTCATGGATGCCAAGCACGGAAAGCCCACCAAAGCCGCCAAGCCCACCAGGGCGGGCAAGCCGGAGCGCACGAGCTCCCCGAGGTCCGCCACGCACGGAAAGCCTGGCACCGAACGCGCACGCGACGAAGCTCGCCGCGGAGGCGGCCCGCGATACGGCGGAGGACCATGGGAAACCGCGGACGAGCGCGGCGATCGGCGGTTCGGCCACGCGCGCACCGACCGCGCCGATGCTCCCGGGCTCGGCCCGAGCGACGCAGGCGCGGACTCGGCGATGACCACCGCCGGGGCCGCGGATACGTTCGAGAGCAGCGGCCAGGTCGCGGGCATGAGGCGCGGCGAGAAGCCGCGCAAGGTCAAGGCTCGGGAGCGCTGATCGGCAGATCCCTGAGGTGGGCGATCACCGGCGCGTGGTCGCTCGTGCCGACGTCGCGATAGGTCACGCAGTGCACGGTCTCGTCGACCAGCGCCCGGCTCGCCGCGATGTAGTCGAGCCGCCAGCCGATGTTGCGCTGGCGCAGGTTGCGCCACGGGGCCCACCAGGTGAACAGCCGATCGTTGTCGGGCTCGACGTGGCGGCCGACGTCGACGAGGCCGTAGCCGAACAACGCCTCGAGCAGCGCGCGCTCGGCCGACGTTTGCCCGATCATCGGCTTGCGCAAGATCGGATGCACGTCGATATCGGCGCGCGCGACGTTGTAGTCGCCGCACAGGACCAGGTGCTTGCCGTCGGCCTCGAGCGTGCCCGCCCACGCGACCAGCTCGTTCAAGAAGGTCATCTTGGCGGCGAGATCCTTGCCACCATTGGGCACGTACACCGAGCCGAGCAAGACATCCCCGACGGTCGCGACCGCGATGCGATGCTCGAGATCGAACGGCGGGTGAAGGAACACCGGCGGCTCCGGATACTTCGCCCTGTGGAGCAGGAGCGCGACCCCGGAGTAGCCCTTGTGTCCGTGCCAGTGGCAGTGATAGCCGGCGACCGCGCACAGCGGCTCGGGCACCTGCTCGGGAGACGCCTTGGTCTCCTGCAGGCAGATCACGTCCGGCTCCTCGCGATCGATCCAGTGGAGGACCTCCGAGGATCGCTTACGGATCCCGTTGACGTTCCAGGTCGCGATCTTCACGCCAGCCGAGTAGCACGTCCTTGCCCCGATCGTGACGGCTCGGTGCCGCTCCCGCCCACGCCTGCCGGCGCCTGATCAGGGTTCGTGATCGTCCGGAGCGACGAGCGCGCCGTCGTGATCCTCGATCTCGCCGGCGACCTGGAGGAGCTCGGGCTCGCGCTCCTCGGCCTTCTGCGCCGCGATCAGGGCGCGGCCGAGGTCGTCGAGGCCGACGATCTCGGCGAGGACCGGCCGCTCGCGCGGCTTGGCGAACCCGCGATAGGGGTAGGCGAGGCCCATCACGAGCACCTCGCCGGCGCGGCCGAGCGCCGGGTTCGGCGGGAACCAGGCGAACAGCGACGCACCATCGACGATCATGCCGGCGTGCTCGTCCGCGAGCGGGCTCGCGACGCGCATCACCACGTCGCTCATCCCGCCGCCGTCATCGTTGTCGATCTGGACCGGGATCCACGTCCGCGCAAAGCCCGAGCCGTCGCGCACGACGCCGATCAGGGCCGCCGGCGCCCCGCGCGTGTCCACGGTCGCGCACACCGAGCCGATCCCGAGCGGCCGGACGTCGAGGCCCGTGTCGATGGGGCTCACGAGCTCGAGGAGGCCGAGCCCGGTGTTGCGGCTGAGGCCCCAGTTTCCGACCGCGATGAGCTCGGAGCCGTCGAGCATCGTCGCGACGGTGAACTGCGCGCCGACGTAGGGCCGGAGCAGCTCGGCGTAGGTCGCGCCGATCGTCCGGGCGCCGTTCCGCACGAGGATGATCGGGCCGATCAGCTCGCCGTCGACGAGGAGCGGCGCGACCGAGCGAAGCTCGCGAGCATGTGGATCGCGGCCATGCACCCGACCAGACTGGCACGACCGACGCAGCCTCTCAACTGCCGCGGGCGCGTCCCCGTGCGCCGTCGCCCGATTCAGTGGTCGCACGGGGTGTCTGCGCCGCTCACCGTGCGGGAGCATCGCGGCACGCCGGATGCAACCCGTGAGGCCATGGCCCCACAACTTGGACCCAACCTGCTCGAGGGGATGCCACGAATTCGGAGATACCGCATCGTGGTCGGGATCGATCTCTCGGAGTACGCGGACATCGTGATCGAGCATGCGCTCGATCAGGCCGCGCGCCACACCATGCCCGAGCTTCACTTCCTGACCGTCCGCGAGCACCGCAAGCCATCCGGAGACGACCTCAAACAGGCGCTCTGGGAGCAGGTCTATCCCGCGCTCGAGACGTTCAATCGGTACGGGACCGACTGGCGCGCACGGCTCCACGTGCGGCGCGGCAAGCCCGCGGCCGAGATCGCCGAGCTGGCGGCCGAGATCCGCGCCGACCTGATCGTGATCGGGCAGTTCGGCCTTCATACGCGTCGCGCCAGCGACAACAACCTGCCCAATCGCGTGCTGCAGCAAGCGGTATGTCCGACGCTCGTGGTCGGGATCCCCGAAGCGGCCGATACCACGCCGCAGTGCCCGATGTGCTTCGCCGTGCGCGAGGAGACCGAGGGTGAGCGCTGGTTCTGTGCGCCGCACACCGGCGGACGCGGGCACGATCACCTCGTGTCGCCGATGACTTCGTGGTCCGGCGGCAACCTGAGGTGGTAACAACGAGATTCTCCGATGTGGTGATCCCCGCTCGCGGCCCGTCCCCGTGTGTCACGCTGCCGGCAGCCGTCCCGAGCCGATCAGCGCGACGGTTCCACGATCGGCAAGATCGCCGCGCCGGCCACCTCGTCGTTCGCGGCGGCCATGCCGTGGCGGGTCAGGATGCGCAGCGATCGCAGGATGTGCTCGGCGGCCGGCCACTCCGGGCGCGCGGAGCGGATCGTGACCAGGAGCCCGCCGTCGACCCCCAGATCGTGAGGCGCCACGGCAAACACGTGGACGTAGGGCAGCGGCGTGTCCTCGACCGCGTCGGCGCGAAACCCGCTGGCTCCCGGCAGGCTCACCGCGACCGCGACCGCCTCGCCGTGGCCGCGGGTCTGCCGCTCGAGCCCCTCGCGCGCCTTCTCGGCCAGGATCCCATCGCGATCGATGATCAGCGCCGCGGCAAACACGCCGACCTCGAGCTCGCCCACGGTCCGGCCGTCCTGTCGCACCTCGCGGCACACGAGCACCGCGCCGTCCCGTAGCGCGACCTCACGCGGCGCCTCCAGCTGAAACCCGATCGAGGGTCGACCACACGGCGGCCGGCGATATGTCGAATGCATTCCCACCCCCATGACTGATTCACCACTATAAGGCAGGAATCTCCGGATAAACAGGAGTGAAGATCGCAAAACATCTCGAGACAATCGGCCGCGGCGAGGCGGTCGCCGGTGGGAGGTGTAGATCATCTTGCGCGTCATCCCGCCCGCCGGCGCGTTACACTGGGCTGTGATGGCTGGTGGCGACGATGACACGGTGAGCGGCGCAACCATCGCCGACCGGCCGGGGCTGCTGGCGCCCGGACCCGCACGCCCCGGTCCGCGTGCCGGCGAGCCCGTGCACAAGGGCGAGCGGCCTGGCGAGCCTCCGGCGGCCGAGGCCGGCGGCCCGGCGAGCACACGACCCGGCTCGCGACCGTCGGCGACCTCGCTCACGACGGCCGCCGACGCGATGCGCCACGAGGAGGTCGATCGCACGCGGATGTTCATCCGGATGGGCTGGGCGATCAGCCTCGTGGCGATCGCGAGTGTTCCGCTGCTCCACGCGCCGCGCGCGATGAGCCTCGTGTTCGTCGCCGCGATGACGCTCGGCATCGTCGTGAGCATCGGGTTTCACAAGGCGTTCGCCGATCCCGCGCGCTACACCGAGCGCGCGCTGCTCATCCTCGCGATGATGTGCCTGGTCAACGCCCACGTCGCGATCCTGTATTACGGGACGTTCACCGTCACGCCGCTGATCGTCGTCATCGGCATCCACTTCGTCGCGCGCACCGAGGCGGAGCGCGCCGGGCGCCGGATCTTCGCGACCGCCCTCGTGCTGTACGCGATGAGCGCCCTCGCGATCACCAGCGGCGTGATGGCCGATCCGGGCGTGTTCGCGTCGGATCACCCCATGATGGCGCGCACGCAGCTCGCCGGCACCGGGTTCGTGCTCGGGACGTATACGCTGGCGTACGCCAGCGCGCGCGCGTTCCGCGCGGCCTCGCTGCGGGCGATCGACCGCCTGCAGCGCGCGACCCGGCTCGCGTCGCAGCGCGAGGCCCTGATGGACGAGCTCCGCCTCGATCTCGAGCGCGCCCTGGGCGCCGGCGGCCCGGGCCGCTACTCCGAGCACATGTTCGGCAACTTCAAGCTCGGCGCCGTGCTCGGACGCGGCGCGATGGGCGAGGTCTACGACGCCGTCCACCTCGCGTCCGGCGAGCCCGCCGCGGTCAAGCTGGTGCGCCGCGAGCTGCTCGCGGATCCGACCCACGTCGCGCGGTTCCTGCGCGAGGCCCGGGCGAGCGGGTCGCTCGAATCGCCGTACGTCGTCAAGATCCTCGACGCGAGCGAGCTCGATCCGCCGTACCTCGCGATGGAGCGCCTGCACGGCGAGCCCCTGGCCGAACAGCTGCGCCGGGACGGCAAGCTCGCGCCGCTCGCGATCGCCGAGCTCGTCCGCCAGGTCGGCGCCGGCCTCGACGCCGCGAGCGCGGCCGGCATCATCCACCGCGATATCAAGCCGCAGAACCTGTTCCACGATCGGGTGTGGAAGATCCTCGACTTCGGCGTGGCGACGCTCTGCGAGGAGAACTCCGGGACCCTCACCCAGGGTGGCATCGTCGGGACGCCGAGCTACATGGCGCCCGAGCAGGCCCTGGGCAAGCGGCTCGATGGCCGCGCCGATCTGTATTCGCTCGCCGCGGTCGCCTACCGCTGCGTCACCGGCCGCCACCCGTTCTCGGGCGCGGATACCCCGGCGCTGCTCTACGCCGTGGTCCACCGGATGCCGCCGCGGCCGGGCGAGACGGCCCCGCTCCCCCCCGACGTCGATCGCTGGTTCGCGCTCGCCCTCGCGAAGGATCCCGGCGATCGGTTCGCCACCGGCGCCGAGCTGTCGCGCGCGCTCGATGCCGCGCTCGGCGAGGCGCTCGATCCCAGGCTGCGCAAGCGCGCCGAGGTATTGCTACGTAAGCTCCCGTGGGCCTGATACGCACCCGATGCGCACCCGGTAGGCTGGCCGGGTCCGATTTGCGGCACCCGGTGGGCGCGCCCGCCGGTATCTTGCGTGCTCCGTGGAGCGCGTGGCCGCAACGACCCTGAGCTGCCCGGCCGATGCGCTGCGCGACGAGGAGGTCGAGCGCACGCGCACGTTCCTGCGCCTGGGCTGGCTCGTCGCCGCCGGCACGGTGATCGCGGTCCTCGTCGTGCCGGGCGACCGCCGGATCGCCGCGGCGTTGCTCGCGACCGTCTCGCTCGCGGTGCTCGGCAGCCTGTGGCTCGATCGCGAGCTCCGCACGCCGGGCAAGCCCCACGTCCGCGGGCTCGACGCCCTCGCGTTCGCGGCGATCGCCTGCGGCCAGCTCGGCATCCTGTACGTCGGGTGCTTCTCGGCCGCGCCGCTGATCGTCGCCCTGGGCCTCCTGGTGTTCTGCCGCACCGAGCACCGGGCCAGCGCGATCACCGTGTACCTGCTCGCCGCCGGCTCGCACGCCGTCGTCGCGGCGCTCGTGATCGCGGGCGCGATCCGCGATCCGGGGTTCTATCCGGTGCGGCTGGCGTGCTCGATCGAGGCGCAGATCGCCGGCCAGCTGATCCTCCAGCAGGCCTACGCGATCTGCTTCTTCCTGGCGCGGATGACCCGCAAGAGCTCGCTCCGGGCGATCGAGGACCTCCAGCGCGCGACCCGGCTCGCCGCCCAGCGCGACGCCCAGGTCGCCGAGCTCCGCCTCGATCTCGACCGCGCCCAGAAGATCGGCGGGCCGGGCCGGTTCACCGGTCACGTGGTCGGTTCATGGGAGCTCGGCGCCGTGCTCGGCCGCGGCGCGATGGGCGAGGTCTACGAGGCCACCCAGGTGGCGACCGGCCGGCCGGCCGCGGTGAAGCTCCTGCGCCGCGAGCTGCTCGGCGACCCGCGCCACGTCGAGCGGTTCCTGCGCGAGGTCCGGATCGCCGGCTCGATCGACTCGCCGCACGTCGTCAAGGTGCTCGAGGCGTCATCGCCGCTCGATCTACTACCGTTCCCGCTGCCGTTCCCGCTGCCGTTCCTCGCCATGGAGCGGCTGCGCGGCAAGACCCTCGGCGAGCTCTTGCGCGCCGGCCCGTTCACCGGCCCCAGGCTCGGCGCGCTGGTGGGCCAGATCGCCGAGGCCATCGATCGCGCCCACGCCGCCGGGATCGTCCACCGCGATCTCAAGCCGCACAACCTGTTCCTCACCGACGACGGCACCTGGAAGGTGCTCGATTTCGGCGTCGCGCTGCTCGGCGAGCCCGCCGGGACGCTGACCCGCGGCGCGGCGGTCGGCACGCCCGCGTACATGGCGCCCGAGCAGGCCCGGGGCGAGCCGGTCGACCATCGCGCGGATCTCTACGCGCTCGGGGCGGTGATCTATCGCTGCCTCACCGGCCGGGTGCCGTTCGTCGCGCGCGATACGCCGGCGCTGCTCTACGCCGTCGTCCACATCCTGCCGCTCCGGCCGTCCGCGTTCGGCCCGATCTCGTCCCACAGCGAGGCGTTCCTGCAGATCGCGCTCGCCAAGGCGCGCGACGCCCGGTTCGACTCCGGCGCCGAGCTCGCGGGGGCGTTCGCCGACTTCGACACTCGCGAGAAATGACCCGGGGTTGCTCGTGAAAAAAGACCCGGTGGGTGCGGGTCGTCTAGGTGGGATAGTCACGTGGGTGCGGGTCGTCTAGGTGGGATAGTCA
>Ga0308175_100000237_pt1 | contig 42262 bp, 23 predicted proteins | sample PhyCR1_3_FD_203893 | JGI IMG/M metagenome (GOLD analysis project Ga0308175, IMG submission 203893) | Soil microbial communities from UC Gill Tract Community Farm, Albany, California, United States - DLSLS.C.R1 | ecosystem: Environmental > Terrestrial > Soil > Agricultural land | place: USA...
TCCGATGCGTTGACCGTTCGAGGCGTATCCAGGCGTTTCACGGCGCCACAGAAAAGTGGGTGGGCTTGCCGCAGCAGTCGAAGGCACCGCGGGGTGGCATCGTCGAACCGCTGCGGCGCGATGTCCGGTCGCCACGCTGGCTCGCTCTCCCGTGTCGCAGCATCACAACGCTCGGGCAGCGTGACGCTCGCGGGCCTGTAGGTGCGATGGGGCCGGTGCCTCGCGATTGGCGCGCTGCATCCCGTAGCAGCTGCTTCTGCACCTCGCCTATGCTGCGCGCCGTGGGCCAGCTCGATCAGTTCGCCAAGGACACCTTCGCGCTGGAGACCGCGAGCGTGACGCAGGGTGCCGCCGCCTGGCAACTCGCGCCCGAGCTGAACATGTCGGAGGTTCGCCTCGACGGCCTGCTCCTGGTGCACGCCCCTGCGTTGCTCGCGCCACTCGCACCGCCGTGGTCGACGGTGCAGGAACCGGGCGAGCTCGTACTCGAGATCAAGATGCCGGGCGACCACCTCGACATGCTGGCGATCGACCGGGCGGTGCTGCGGCGTAACGCCCGTCAGGTGCAGCGCCGCGAGGAGTCCAAGACGCTCTGGGACGGCGAGGAGGTGCTGTGGATCGTGGCGCCCCACGTGCCGGCGATCCTCTCGGAGCGGCGCACGCTCGATCTGGTGGCGACCGGCGTCTACCGTGTGAATCCTTCGCCGTTCGGGTTCCTGTGGATCGCCGCGAACGAGCTGCCGCTTGCCGACGAGCTGATCCCGTTTCTGATCGCACGCTCGGGCCGGCCGCTTGACGCGTTCGTCGGCTGGGTCAAGAATCGCAGACCGATCGAGTGGCTGCTGCGCGTGCTAGAATATCTGCCGATGAGCACCGCGGCCCACGAAGACCTCAGAAGCTACGTGTTCGTCAAGACCGACGATCCCGTCATCCGTGCTCGCCAGCGAATGATCGCCGAGTGGGCGGTGGAGTCTTCGCCGGAGATGCGCGACAAGCTGGTCGGTGAGGGGCGCATGGAGGAGGCGCGCTCGAGCCTCCGTCACGTGCTCGCGTTGCGCGGGCTCGCGCTGTCTGCAGAGGAGGAGGCGAGGATCGACGCGTGCGGCGATCTCGACACCCTGCGCCGCTGGCACGACCAGGCGGTCGTCGTCGCGAGCGCCGCCGAGGCGCTGCACTAGACTAGATTGCGCCCCAGCTTTGCCAATCATCCTTGCGCCACCGCCTCGTGACCGAGGCCGAGCGCCCCGGTATCCTTCGCCGGCGCGAAAGGCGCCATGAGGACCCCGTGAAGACGATCGGCTCGTTCGACTACGTGATCGCCGGCGGGGGCACCGCAGGGTGCGTGCTCGCCAACCGGCTGTCTGCGGATCCCGCGGTGTCGGTGCTGATGCTGGAGGCCGGCGGCCGGGACAAGGGCATCTGGATCCACATCCCGGTCGGTTACCTGTTCTGCATCGGCAACCCGCGCACCGACTGGTGCTATCGCATCGAGCCCGATCCCGGCCTCAACGGCCGCACTATCCTCTACGCGCGGGGGCGCGTGCTGGGCGGCTGCACCTCGATCAACGCCATGCTGTACATGCGCGGCCAGGCCGGCGACTACGACGAGTGGGCACGCCTCACCGGCGATCCGACCTGGTCGTGGCAGGAGGTGCTGCCCGTGTTCAAGGGCACCGAGGACTACTGGCGCGGCGCCGACGAGGTCCACGGCAAAGGCGGCGAATGGCGCGTCGAGCAGCAGCGGCTGTCGTGGGAGATCCTCGATGCCTTTCGCGACGCGGCCGTCGAGGTGGGGATCGCCAAGATCGACGACTTCAATCGCGGCGATAACGAGGGGAGCTCGCGCTTCGAGGTGAACCAGCGCCGCGGGGTGCGATGGAACGCCACCAAGGCGTTTCTGCGTCCGATCAAGGGTCGCAAGAACCTCACCGTGCTCACCGGCGCGCCGGTGCGGCGCCTGCGGCTCGGGCGCGGCGCGGACGGTATACCCGAGGCCCAGGGCGTCGAGTTTTACCGGGGCAACGAGGTCGTGTTCGCGGAGGCGCGCTGCGAGACGCTCCTGGCCACCGGGGCGATCGGCTCGCCCCACATCCTCCAGTTCTCCGGCATCGGTCCAGGGGAGCACCTGCAGGCTCACGGCATCCCCGTGGTCCACGACCTTCCCGGCGTGGGCGGCAACCTGCAGGACCACCTGCAGCTCCGCACCGCGTTCAAGGTGCAAGACGTGCTCACGCTCAACACCCTCGCCAACTCCTGGTGGGGCAAGGTGAAGATGGGCCTGGAGTACGCGTTCCGGCGCACCGGGCCGCTCACGATGGCGCCGTCGCAGATGGGCGCGTGCGTGAAGTCCGATCCCGACCAGCCGACGGCCAATGTTGAGTTCCACGTGCAGCCGCTGTCGCTCGACAAGTTCGGCGATCCGCTGCATCGGTTTCCCGCGTTCACGGTGAGCGTGTGCAATCTTCGCCCGACGTCGCGCGGCCATGTGCGCCTCAAGTCGCCCGACCCGCTGGCCGCGCCGGAGATCCGGCTCAACTACCTCTCGACGCCCGAGGACCAGCGCATCGCCGTCACGTCGATGCGCCTCGCCCGGCGGATCGTGAACGGCACCGAGGCCCTGAGGAAGTACGCGCCGGAGGAGTTCCTGCCCGGACCGGCCTTCCAGTCCGATGCCGAGCTCTTGAACGCGGCCGGCAACGTGGGCACCACCATCTTCCATCCCATCGGGACCTGCCGGATGGGGCACGCCGGCGACGAGCGTGCGGTCGTGGACACGCGGCTTCGGGTGCGCGGCGTGGCGCGCCTGCGCGTCATCGACGCCTCGATCATGCCGACGATCACCTCGGGGAACACCGCGTCGCCCACGGTGATGATCGCCGAGAAGGGCGCCGCGGCGGTGATCGAGGACCGGCGGGCCGGGCGCCAGCCCGACGTGGCGACCGGTCACGGGCCGACGACGTCGAACACGGCCTTGTAGTAGGTGTCGCGTTCCTTGACGGCCGGCAGCCCGAGCCGGGCCGCCAGCGGCGAGAGGCAGCGGTCGATCGCCTCGAGCTCGGCGTCCGACAGCGCGCCGACGGCGTGGTGCACGGTGACGCCATCGGGCGGGTTGAAGAACCGCGGCCGCATCAGATCGGTCGGTGGGGTCCGCGGCCCGGCCCGCGAGATCGCGACCTCGACGACGACCCCGGGAAACCTGGCGAGGCACGCGCGCATCTGCGGCATCGCCCGCCGGGCCGCCGCGCGCGCGGCATCGAGATCGAGCGGGGCCGTGCCGCCACCACGCCTGACCGCGTCCGGTAGCTCGCGGGCCTGGAGATCGCGGATGTGCTCCTCGGCGCGCTTGCGCCACGGGCTGTCCGGTGCCGCCTTGACGAACCGCCGGAAGTACGCGAGCGCGTACTCGGGCCGCGCGAGCTCGGTGCTCGCGCTGTAGACGACCCCGAGGATGTAGTCGGGTTCGGCCACGCCGAGCAGCGGCACCACCGGGTTCTCCACGGTCGACAGCGCGTGATCGAGCTTGACGCCATCGTGGGCCGCCGCGATCGCATCCGCCGGCCGGCGCGCCCGGTCGTAGGCCGTCGCGAGCAGGAAGTCGATCATCGCCTGGGACGCCGGCTCGGTCGCGGTCAGGGCCGCGGTCAGCGCCGCGATCGCTTCGTCGAGCTTGCCCATGGCGATCCGCACCTCGCCGAGCCGCAGCAGGAGCTCCCCGCTGGCGTTGCCCGAGACCGAGATCGCGGCTTCGGCGAGCGTCTTCTCGGCGTCGCCGAGCTTGCCGGCGCGCGCCTGGCACAGCCCGAGCTTGCGATGCCGCTCGGCCGCTTCCTTCACCGGCTCGGGGGCGCGCCCGCGGGCGGTATCGGCGATGGCGAAGTCCGCGGCGCAGCTCACCCAGTCCCGGCGCTCGAGGTGCGCCTCACCGCGCAGGCGATAGGCCTCGGGCTCGTGCGGCAAGAGCTGGATCGCCGCGTCGAGCTTCTTGATCGCCTCGAGCGTCTGATCGCCGGTGCGCTGGCTCAGCGCCTCGGCCGCGGCGCGCACCAGATCCAGGTAGGAATGGCGCTCCGGCGTGATCGCGGCGCTCCACAGCTTCGACTCCGCCGCCCCCTCGGCGTCCTTGTCGACCGGCTCGGGCGGGTAGCGCTTCGACTGCGCCGCCGCGGATCCGGCGACCACGAGCACCGCGAGCGCCGCGAGGACCGCGCAGCCCCGGCGCCCCCGGCGATCTGCGACCACCGGGCGGCCCGTCACCTGATCTGATCTTCCAGCTCGAGCGGTGGCGTGGCGTGCACGTGCTGCTTGTGAAGCTGCTCGATATGCTCTCTCGCGCGCGCCTGGAACTCCGGGTGAGCGCCGCTGGCGATGTACCGGTTCCAGTACTCCAGGGCCGCGCCGAAGTTGCCGAACGCCTCGTTGGCGAGCGCGAAGTAGTAGTGCTCCTCGCCGCGGGGGACGAAGAACACCGAGCCGCGGATGAACGCCTGCTGGAACTCGTCGAACCCCGTGATCCCCTGCTCCTGGATCCGCCGGAGCGCCTGCTCGCCGCTGCCATCGCGATCGAACGCGACGGCGAGCCCGTACATCGTCGAGACGCTCGCCGCGCCTACCGCTACCGCGTGGAGATACGTCGCGATCGCATCGTCGAGCCGGTCGAGCATCATGTAGGTCTCGGCGAGGTTGCCGAGCAGCTGCTCGTCACCCAGGTTGCCCGTGAGGCCGTCGTTGCGATCGAGCGCGGCCTGGTAGTCGCGCGCCGCGGCCTCGAGGTGGCGGCGATCGGCGGCGGAGCCACTGACCAGCCTCGTGCTGAGGATCGCCCGCTTGATCAAGATCTCGTCGACCCGTGGATCGAGCGGCGCCCGCTGCTCGAACTCATCCCACGCCTCGACGACACGCGCCTGCTGCGTCGGCGTCGCGTACGGTGACTCGCAGGTCGGGATCCGGAACCCCCGCGACTCGCAGCTGAAGTACATCTGATGAAGCAGGTTGCCGATCCGGAAGTACGGTTCGGCTTCACGTGGCTTGGCCGCCGCCGCCGCCCGGTAGGCGGCCTCGGCGTGCTTGATCAGCTCCAGCGTGGTCTTGATGCTGGCGCTCTGCGCCGTGGCGGTCACGGTCGCGGTGTCGCCCTCCATCATCTTGGTCTCGTACAGCTCCTGGGCGACTTCGTCCTCGGGGCTGGCCAAGGCCCGATCCCACACGTTCGCGTGAGCGCTCGCGGCGTACAGGACGGCGAACAGGACGCCGAGCTTCGGAATCACGCGCTTCATACCCTTCATGCCCTTCATACCCTTCATGCGCGTCATGCGCATGTACCTCTCAGGCGCATCATGGCACCGACCGCCGGCGAACCACGGGGCGGCCCGGCGCTGGAGCGGCCGGGGGAGTCGGGGACGCCCCCGGGTGCGCGCTCCGCTGGGCGTCGATCGCCTGGATATGCTCGAGCGCGCGGCGCCGCCAGGGCGCGTCGGTCACCGACGCATACAGCGCCCACTCGGCGCGCGCCTCGGCGTACTCATCGAGCGCCTCGTAGAGCAAGGCTCGATAGTAGTACTGGTCTTCGGGCGGCGCGAACCGCATGCCGGCGAGCGCACGCTGCACGAACGGCCCGAGCTCCTGCTGGAGCGTGGCCTGCATCTTCTCGAGGACCTCGAACGCCGCGCCGCGCTGGTCATCGCGATCGTAGTGGACCGCGAGCGCAAAGCTCACCAGGGTGAGCGGCTCGGGGAGGTAGCTGGCCTGTGCCGGCAGGGCGTTGACGAGCAGATCGATCGCGCTGGACATCTCACCGTGCGCCGCGAGCGCCGTGGCGAGGTACACCGTGGCCGCCGCGCTGTCCGCGGTGCTCGGCCCCTGCGCATAGCGCAGCCAGCGGATCGCATCGTCGAGCTTGCCGAGCCGCAGGTAGATCATCCCGAGCCGGCCGGTCACCTCGGCGGCGGTGTGCTCCGGCCCGTTCTGCCGCACGCAGGCCTCGAGCGCCTCGAGCGCCTGGCGAGTCTTGCCGAGCTCGTCGGCGGCGATCCCGAGCAGGCCCAGGACCTCGGCGTTGTCGGGGGACAGCTTGCGGGCGTAGCGCAGCATGCCGTACGCGTCGCTCACGCGGCGCACCCGCTGCTCGACGGCGTCGTCGCCATCGGCCGCGGCGCCGAGCTTCTCGATCGCGGCCCTGGCCTTGACCACGATCGGCGTCACGACCTCGTGGTGCGGCTCGATGATATCGCGCCAGAAATCACCCAGGGCCGGGTCGTCCGGCGGCGCGTGAGACCGATGGGGCCTGGCCTCGGCATGGCTCGTCATCACAGCCACCTGGGCCATCTCGGCCACCAGGGATAACCCAAGGATCCAGACCCAGCGCACCGGGCAAGTATGCCGGGCCCAGCGCCCACGTGCCAGGTCGATGCGGGCGATGGCCCAGGGCGCTGGTTCAGTTTTAGCGTCGTTATTTCAGTCGTTTGCGGTGGCGTTCGCGAGCGTTGCGCCCCGGTTGCCCGCCGGCAGCCGCGCTCGACGGCACCTCGATCCAGCGCCGCGACGTGCCGGCAGTACGCGGAGGAGGGAATGACGAAGCGCGCTGCGATTCCGTGCCCTTGACCCGCCTACGCCGGGGCATCCCGGCACCAGAACTCCCCTGAGGACTTCTGATGCGGGTGATGTACCCCCAGGGGGGGTAGTGGAGTCACCGCTCGATCACGCCGTGTCGCGGCCTGAAGTTACGTGGTTTTGAGAGGTTGACGCTTCCGGGGCCTGGCCCATCGTTTGCTGTTCGTCACAGTGTGGACCGAGGAGTCATCGCAACGGCGTCGGAGCTGTTCGAAGCAAGGCACTACCCCAGCGTCGTCGCGATGTGCACGGACGCCCTGGAGGACGAGCCCGAGTGCCTGCCGCTGCTGCTGATCCGGGCGCGGGCGCAGATCGCGCTGCGGCGTGACCTCGACGCCCAGGCCGATCTCCGCGATATCATTCGCCTCGACGCACGATGCAGCTTCGCGTATCGCCTGCTCGGCGAGCTCGCCGCACGGCGCGATGAGAACGATTCGGCCGCCATCTTCTTCCGCGAGGCGCTCCGCCTCGATCCCGACGATCGCGAGTCTCATGACTGGCTGATGATCGTCGATGCCTCGCTTCGACCAGCCGCGGGAGCAGAAAAACTCCCGGCAACCGCTCCCGCGGCTGGTCGTTTTTCCTCCCCCTCGCGCCACCCGACCGCCAATCCACCGCGGCTCGCGCGCGGCACCCAGCCTCCCAGCCACAACCACCCCGAGGAACGCCCGACCAAGCCATTCATGCGGGACATCGAGCGCCAGGCCGAGCCCCAGGCCGACCGCCAGATCGACCGCCATGCCGACCGCCAGATCGACCGCCATGCCGACCGTCGGGCCGAGGCCCGCCAGACGCCGCTAGGCCGCCCGATCGTCCGTCCGGCGTCGCAGCCACAACCCGTCGCCACAGGTGGCGAGGGCCCCACGCTTCGCGGTCGCCCACCGACCCAGCCGCCCGCCAAGGAAGCCCCCCGGCTGGTGCCGCATCAGACGTCGCACCAGGCCTCGCACCAGACCTCGCGCCAGACCTCACGATCGACGACGCGCGGCCCCACCCCCGAGCTGCCAGGCTTCGGCGACTACCTGGTCGCCAGTGGCATCCTGACCCGCGACCGGCTGCGCGCCGCCGAGGCCTACCAGCGCTCGATGAGGGTCCAGCTCTCGACGGCGATCGTCACCCTCGGCCTCGCGTCACCACAGCGCATCGAGTGGGCCGCGGTCGCGCATCAATCGCAGCTCGCCCGCGAGCGCCAGCTGTAGTAACCGTCGGGCCGGCTCCCACAAAGAGACCCGCGGCCATGCCACCGCCCCGGCTCTACGGTACGTTCGCCGCACATGACCGCCGCGGGGGACGACGCCGAGCGTGAACGACTCGCCGAGGACGTACGGCGCGTTCACAACTGGCGGCGCTGGGGTCCGTACCTCGCCGAGCGCCAGTGGGGCACGGTGCGCGAGGACTACTCGGCCACCGGCGAGTGCTGGACGTACCTGCCGCACGATCATGCGCGCAGCCGGGCCTACCGCTGGGGCGAGGATGGCCTGCTCGGGATCTGCGATCGCGAGTGCCGCGTGTGCTTCTCGATCGCGCTGTGGAACGGCCACGATCCGATCCTCAAGGAGCGGCTGTTCGGCGTCACCGGCCCCGAGGGCAACCACGGCGAGGATTGCAAGGAGCTCTACTACTACCTCGACGCCACCCCGACGGCGTCGTACCTGAAGGCGCTCTACAAGTATCCGCACGAGGCCTACCCCTACGCCCAGCTCGTCGAGGAGAACCGCCGGCGCGGCAAGGGCGATCGCGAGTTCGAGATCGAGGACACCGGCGTGTTCGATCGCGGCTACTGGGACGTCACCGCGGAGTACGCCAAGGCCGGCCCCGACGACGTCCTGATCCGGATCACGATCCAGAACCGCGGCCCCGCCGCCCGGCTCCACGTCCTGCCGACGGCCTGGCTGCGCAACACCTGGCGCTGGGGACGCCACGGCGAGGGCTACGATCCCAAGGGCCTGATCGAGCACGTCGGCGCGGCGAGCGTCCGGATCTCGCAGCCGACCCTCGGCCACTACCGGCTCGACGCCGACGGTCACCCCGAGTTCCTGTTCACCGACAACGAGACCAACACGGAGCGCCTGTGGGGCTCCCCCGGCGCCTCGCCGTTCACCAAGGACGCGTTTCACCGCCGCGTCATCCACGGCGACACCCACGCCGTGAACCTCGCCGGCGAGGGCACCAAGTGCGCCGCGTGGTACCAGCTCGACGTCCCCGCCGGCGGCTCGCATACCCTCCTCTTGCGGCTGACCCAGGAGATCCACGCGAGCAGCACGCCGTTCGCCGACGCCGAGGCGATCTTCGCGCGCCGGATCGCCGAGGCCGATCATTACCACCGCGTCGTGCGCGACGCGCCGATGACCGACGAGGAGCGCCAGATCGTCCGCCAGGCCGACGCGGGCCTGGTGTGGTCGCGGCAGTTCTATCACTACATCGTCGAACACTGGTTCGATGGCGATCCGGGGCACCCGCCGCCGCCGCCCGAGCGCAAGGACGGCCGCAACCGCGGCTGGCAGCAGCTATGGGCGCGCGACATCATCACGATGCCCGATGCCTGGGAGTACCCGTGGTTCGCCGCGTGGGATCTCGCGTTCCACTGCGTCGCGATGGCGCGCTTCGATCCACAGTTCGCCAAGCACCAGCTGCTGCTCCTGTGCCGCGAGTGGTACATGCACCCCAATGGCCAGCTGCCGGCCTACGAGTTCGCGTTCGGCGACGTCAACCCGCCGGTCCACGCGTGGGCCGTGTGGCGGGTCTACCAGCTCACCGGCGAAGCGGGCCACGGCTACGATCGCGAGTTCCTCGAGCGCGCGTTCGACAAGTGCCTGATCAACTTCACCTGGTGGGTCAACCGCGAGGACGCCGAGGGCGATAACCTGTTCACCGGGGGCTTCCTGGGCCTCGACAACGTCGGCGTGTTCGACCGCTCGCAGCCCCTGCCCGGCGGCGGCGGGCTGATCCAGGCCGACGCCACGGCGTGGATGGCGTTCTACTGCACGACCATGGTCGCGATGGCCCTCGAGCTCGCGAAGGTCGAGGAGCCCTACGCCGATCTGGCGCTCAAGTTCTTCGAGCACTTCGTCGCGATCGCCAAGGCCGCCAACGAGCTCGGCGGCACGGGCCTGTGGGACGACGCCGACGGGTTCTACTACGATCTGATGCAGACGCCCCACCACGGCTCGCACAAGCTCAAGATCCGCTCGATGGTCGGGCTCGTCCCGTTCTTCGCGGCGGCGTCGCTCGACGACGAGCTCATGCAGCAGCTGCCGATCTTCCACGAGCGCCTGACCTGGTTCTTCACCAACCGGCCCGAGCTCGCGCGCACGATCTCGGTGACCCTCGACATCGATCACCAGCACCGCCTGCTGGCGATCCCCAGCCGCGAGCGGCTCGAGCGCGTCCTCCACCGCCTGCTCGACGAGCGCGAGTTCCTGTCGCCCCACGGTATCCGCTCGCTGTCGCGCATCCACGCCGAGGCGCCCTACCACCTCGAGCTCGACCACAGCCACTACGAGGTTCACTACGCCCCCGGCGAGTCGGACACGGGCCTGTTCGGCGGCAACTCGAACTGGCGCGGCCCGGTGTGGTTCCCCGTCAACTACCTCATCATCGAGGCCCTCAAGCGCTATCACCACTACTACGGCGATCAGCTGCTCGTCGAATGTCCGACCGGCAGCGGGCGCCGCATGCACCTGGGCGAGGTCGCCGAGGAGATCGAGCGCCGGCTGGTCTCGCTGTTCTTGCCCGACGCCCATGGCCACCGGCCTTGCCACGGCGGCGCCGCGCGCTACGCCGAGGACCCCGCGTTCAACCGCCTGGTGCTGTTCTACGAGTACTTCCACGGCGACACCGGCCGCGGCCTCGGCGCGAGCCACCAGACCGGCTGGACCGCGCTCGCCGCGAACCTGATCGAGCGCGTCGCCGCCACGCGGGAGATCAAGTGAGCCAGGCCCCATGACCGAGTGGCTCGAGACCGACGGCCTGGGCGGGTTCGCGATGGGCACCGCCGACGGGATCCGGACCCGGCGCTACCACGCGCTCCTCGTCGCCGCGACCCACCCGCCGGAGGGCCGCATGGTCCTCGTCGCCGACCTCGAGGTGTTCGTCGAGACCCCCGCGGGCCGGTTCGCCCTGTCGTCGCACCGCTATCTGGACGGCCCCGGTTTCCAGCGTGGCCAGGGTAGCGTGATCTACCCCGACGGCGCGCAACACCTCATCAGCTTCGCGCACCGGCCGTGGCCGCGCTGGGAATGGGCGCTCCCCGACGGCACGCGCCTCGCTCACGAGCTCGCCGTCGAGCGCGGCCCCGACGACGGCGCGCCCGCACCCGCCGGCCGGGCCCCGCGGGTCGCGCTGCGCTGGCTGCGGATCGCCGGCACCGTGACCAGCCTCCACGTCCAGCCGCTGCTCGCCGGTCGCGATTATCACGCGACCCACCACGAGAACCCCGCCTTCCGCTTCGAGCCGGAGCTCGCCGGGGAGTGCGTGACCTGGCATCCCTATCCCGGCGTCCCGGCCATTCACTGCGCCGCCAACGGCCTCTACCACCACACCCCCGACTGGTACCGCAGCTTCTACTACACCAGCGAAGCCGAGCGCAGCCTCGACGCCCTCGAGGACCTCGCGACCCCCGGCGTGTTCACCTTCGATCTCTCGAGCAGCCCCGCCGCGATGGTCCTGTCCACCGCCTGGATCTCGGGTGACGCGGCCGGCACCGCGAAGCAGATCTTCACCGCGGAAGCTCGCCGCCGTGCGCGGTTGTCGTCCCACGCCTCCGCTCACGCCGCCGCCGATGCCTACATCGTCGCGCGCGAGGGCCGCGCGGGCGAGCCTGCCGGCCGCACCGTCATCGCCGGTTACCCGTGGTTCGCCGACTGGGGCCGCGATACCTTCATCTCGCTGCGCGGCCTGTGCCTCGCCACCGGCCGGCGCGACGACGCCCGCGCCATCCTCTGCCAGTGGGCGCGCGCCGTCTCGCGCGGCATGCTCCCGAACCGGTTCGACGAGACCTCCGCCGCTCCCGAGTACAACTCCGTCGACGCCGCCCTCTGGTTCGTGATCGCCGCCGACGCCTACCTCGCCGGCGACGCCAGCCCCGCCGACCGCGCGCTCCTCCAGCGCGCCATCGCGGCCATCATCGACGGCACCCAGGCCGGCACCCGCCACGGCATCCGCGTCGACGACGACGGCCTCCTCGCCTGCGGCGTCCCCGGCGTCCAGCTGACCTGGATGGACGCCAAGGTCGGCGGCGACCCCGTCACCCCGCGGATCGGCAAGCCCGTCGAGATCCAGGCGCTCTGGATCAACGCCCTCACCATCGCCGGCCGCGACGCCGACGCCGACCGCGCCGGCGTCGCGTTCGCCAGGTTCTGGGACCCCCAGCGCCGCCAGCTCCACGATGTCATCGACGAAGGCCACGTGCGCGGCGCCGTCGACGCCAGCTGCCGTCCCAACCAGATCTTCGCCATCGGCGGCGTCCCGCACCCGGTGCTCGAGGGCGAGCGCGCCCGCGCCGTCGTCGATACCGTCGAGCGCGTCCTGTGGACCGAGGCGGGCCTGCGCTCCCTCGATCCCGCCGACCCGCGCTACCACCCGCGCTACACCGGCGGCCCCGCCGAGCGCGATCGCGCCTACCACAACGGCACCGTCTGGCCCTGGCTCGTCGGCCCCTTCATCGAAGCCTGGGTCCGCGTCCGCGGCAGCACCCCCGACGCCAAGCGCGCTGCCCGCACCCGCTTCCTCGCCCCGCTGCTCGCCCGCACCGATCTCGCCGGCCTCGACCACCTGTCCGAGATCTGCGACGGCGACCCGCCGCACCGCCCCGCCGGCTGCCCGTTCCAGGCCTGGTCCCTCGCCGAGGCGATCCGCATCGATCAGCTCCTCGGCTGACCGAACGGTCGCCCACTCGCAGCAGGTCGAGCGGACGGTATACCTGCACGGCTCAGTCGCAGGCACCGCATGCCCCGGCAGGGCCGAGAGACCGCGCAGTGAGCTGGCTGTCCAGCGCTCAGCGGGCCTCGACGATGAGCCCCGCCTCTCGCAGAGCCTCCTCGCCGAGCCACTCCCTTGCCACGGACAACAGGCGCGCGTGGGTCGGGACCTCGGTCAGATAGCGTGCGCGTGCCTCGGTATCCGGAATGTCGTCCACGCGGCGACGGAGCTCGGGGAGAGTCTCTCGGAGCAGGGCGTGGCCTTCTTCGGTGCGACCTGTCGCGCCGAGCGCTTCGGCGACGGCGAGGCGCAGAGCGAGATCGCCAAACCCGGAGACCCCGAGGCGAGATAGCCGCTCCAGCGCCTCTTCGCCAGCCTCGAGTGCTTCCCGGGCGCGGCCGAGCGAAAGCAGGATCTGAACGCGAAGCGCGGTGACGTCCCAGGAGTAGGTCGGGAACGGCCGCACCCGTTCGCAGGCCATGCGGGCCTCGACCTCCGCCGTCGCGAGATCGCCGCGTCGCACCGCGAGCTCAGCGAGCACGCCGTGGGCCAGCCCTAGCATGATCGGATTGCCCGCTGCGAGCACGACCCGTGCGAGGTGCTCGGGTTCCGCGAGCCGATCCAGCGGCGCTACCCTGGCCAGCAGGCGCGCGAGGTACACCCTCACGTAGGTCAGCGGCATCGCGTCGCGCCTCCGCTCGGTCTGGACCAGGTGCTCCCGCAGGACAGACATGGCGCTGGCGTGATCGCCCAAATCGGTGAGTGCCATGCCATAAAAGGCGGCCAGCAAGCATCGATCGCCCCAACGACCGCTCTGGCTCAGGTTACGGATGGCATCCTCGTACGCCCGCATAGCTGACCAAAGGGCACGTTCCAGGAGGTTATGGTGGCACGCCTCTGCGCTCCTCAAATACCCCCAGGCGCTCGCGTCACCCTTCGAAATATGCACGCTCTCGCGTCTCATCCGCAAAAGCAGCTCATGCGCGACGCCCTTCTCTCCCACCGTGGCGAGCATCCATAGCAACCAGACTCCTGTCCGGAAGTATTCGTCGCGCGCTTCAGGGCTCGGCAATACGTCCAGAAAGCGCCGGGCGACGTTCATCAAGACTCCCGGTTCCGACAACGCGATCGCTGCGTAGAGCGTAACGAAAGTCACGTACCAGCGATTGCCCCCCGCAGGCAGCCCATCCAGCGCCTCGGTGGCGAGCGCAACACTCTCGGCATACTGCTCTCGTCCAAGGAGGACGCCTGCCCTGAGGCTCAGCAAGGCGACCCGCAGCTCTCCCTCGGCGCCGCAGCCAAGGCCCCGCTCGACGCACAGCAGGATCGCGTCCACGTCGTCGGCGCCGTACGCGTGATCTGCGGCGCGCAAATAATGCTGCGCCGCCCGTTCCCGCTCCGCACCCCGCTCGAAATGCTCCGCCAGCGAACGCGCGTCGCTCTCTCCGTGCTGCTCGAGCCAGTGGCCTGCGAGCCGATGGCCGAGCGAGCGGTCGTTCTCGGTGAGCATCGCGTAGGCACCTTCCCGTAGGAGCGCGTGCCGGAAGGCGAGCTCTTCCTCGCCGGGGAACCGGCTCTCTTGCCGGCGCACCAGCACCTCCTCCGTGCAGAGCCGCAAGAGCCAGTCGGTCGCTTGCTTCTCGTGCATGTCCCCGAGCAGCGCGACGACGGCGCCGCTCCAGAACACCTCGCCGTAGAGGCTTGCCGCCCGCAGCACCCTCCGCGCGTCGGGCTCGAGCCCCTCGATCCGAGCCTGCACCATGGCCACGACGGTCTCCGGCAGCGCCTGCTCGCCCTCGGCCGCGGCGCGGATCAGCTCCTCTAGATGGAAGGCGTTGCCCTCGGAGAGCGCGACCAGCCGCGCCATCGCCTCGCCGGCAAAGTCCTCGCCGAGCGCCGCCCCCACGAGCCGCCTGCTCGCCTTGGGCGACAAGAGGCTCAGGTGAAGCTCTTGCATCCCCCGCTCGGTCCACAAGCGCGGAAAACGCTCGTGCACCTCGGGCCTCGCGAGGCCGAGGACAAAGATCGCGCGCGCCTCCGCGTCGCGCAGGGCCAGGTCCAGGAACCGCACGCTCGCGGCGTCGCCCCAGTGCAGGTCATCGAGGATGATCACGAGGGGACGCGTTTCACTCTCGGCCGCAAGGAAATCGCCGAAGGCGCGCTGCGTCTGCTCGGCCATGAGCCGCGGGTCCCGCCGCGCGGCCTCGAGCTCGGCGCTGCTCGCATCCGGAAACGGCGCATCCACGAGCTCGCCCAAAAACTCCGAGAGCCGGCGCGCGTCCTCGCCTCGCCCCTGGAAGCGCCTTCGAAGCTGTTCCCGGCGCGCCTCGACCGGATCGCTGCGCCTCATGCCCAGCGCGCTACAGAGCGCATGGCCCACCAGGTGGAGCGAGGAGCCGGCGCGCATCGAGTCACCCCGGCCCACCCAGATCGCCGCGCCCGACGAGCGCCGATGGATCGCATGGATGAGCTCTTGGGCCAGGCGCGACTTGCCCACGCCCGCCAGCGCCGTGACGAGGAAGACCTGCGCCGCGCGCTCTTCCACGCAGAAGTCGAAGGCGTTCTCCAGCACCTTGAGCTCACGCTCCCGGCCCACGCAGGGCATGGGCTTGCCCAGGAGCCTCCGCGTGGTCTCCGCGGTTTCCCGCTCGCCGAGGAGCTCGGGGCCCGCCGCGCCCGCGCGCCATTCGAAGCGGGCATCGAGCAGCGCCGCCGTGGTCTCGTCGATGGCCACGGGCGAGGGCCCATCCCCGGGCGCCCTGCCCTCTCGCTCGATCCGCTGGGCCGCCCGCTCGATCGCCTCGCCCAAGAGCGGTGTGTCGCGCGATGCGCCCCGTCCCGTAGCGAGCGCGATGGAGGCATGAGGCAAGTGCGCCTGGCTCACGAGCGCCACTCGCGCAGCAAGCGTCACCTGATCCTTGACGACGCCTGGGCTCGCGAACGCGATCGCGATCGAGCCATCGGCGAGGTGCGCGATGCGGCCAGCGGCCTCCTCCGCCGCGCGACGTACCTCCACGGGGAGGGATCCTCCGCCGGACGCGAGCGCTCCCTCGGCCTCGGGGTGGATCATCACGACCGACACCACGCGCTGTTCGGCTTCCGTAAGCGCACGAGGCCGCCGCAGCGAGGCCGTCACCGGCGTCGGCGTACCCCCGAGGGCTCGGTGCACAGCGTGCACAGCGTGCCCAGCGTGCGCGGAGAGCGCAGAGAGCTCGGCAGAGAGCGCCCGGCCGTCCGCTGGACGCACCGCGGGATCCTTCTCGAGCATCCTCGCAATGAGCGCCGCGAGCGCGGGGGGCACGTCCGGACAGTGCGCTTCGAGCAGCGGCGCCTCGTCGAAGATCAGCTTGGCGAGGACTGCCATCGCGTTCGGCCCCTCGAACGCGGGCTTTCCGGCGAGCACCTCGAACAACACGCAGCCCAGCGCGAAGATGTCGGCCGCGGGCGTCAAGCTTGATCCGCTGCGTGCCTGCTCGGGCGCCGTGTACCCTGGAGTACCGAGCAGCGCTCCGGTCTTGGTCATGGGCGTGGCGTCGCCAAGCTGGGCGATCCCGAAGTCGAGCAGCTTGACCTGCCCGACGTCCCTGTTCACAAGGAACAGGTTCGAGGGCTTGAGGTCCCGGTGCACCACCCCACGTGCGTGCGCCGCCGCGAGCGCGTCGGAGACACGCGCGGCCAGCGCCAACGCCTCATCCACGGTCAGGACGCCGCGTGAGAGACGGCTAGAGAGGTTCTCTCCCTCGAGCCACTCCATGACCAGGTAGGGCTCGCCCGCCTCGGTCACACCGTGCGTCCCATACCGGACGATCGCGGGGTGGTCGAGCCCGGACAACACCGCGGCCTCTCGCGCGAACCGCTTGGCGGAGCTCGCGCGACGCTCGATCAGAACCTTGACCGCCACCACCTCGCCCGAGGCACGATCCCTCGCTCGGTAAACGACGCCCATACCGCCACGGCCAAGGAGCGACAAGATCTCGTAACGCTCCAGGAGCGCTGGGGATGGGAAGATGCCCTGCTCGCGAGCGCTCGCCAAGGGCGCATCGGCCAGCTCCGGTTTCACGGCGGGAGCGCCGTGCGCGGGCCTCGCTGCCGTGCCGGTCTCGACCCCAGTCTGCCCTTCGACTATGGCGCTGGTAAGGACCTCCTCGTCGACGGAATGGCCCGGACTCTCTTGTGCGGGCGCTCCAGAGCGCTCAACCTCGACATTCGAACTGATCTGCCCCTCGGTGGGGTTGCTCGCCCCGCTTGGCCGTTTGCGCATGGGTCCAGCGGTCCAGTTCCACCGAACATATCTCAAGATCGCATGGCCCGCTCCTACCGCCGAGCTGTGTTTCCCGCCGCAGGCGGCTACTTGGCCTTGAGACCATACCGATCGAGCAGCCGGTGCACCACCTACCGTGAGACGCCCATCGCGTCGGCCGCGTGGAAGATATGCCCTGGTCCCTGAGCTTCACCGTCACATAGCTCCGCTCGAACGGCTGCATCCCCGGTGATGCAGCCCGCACCGCGAAGCCGATCTTCGCTGCCGAAGCTCGCCGCCAGTGACGCCGGCCCTGCCGACCGCGCGCTCCCTCCTCCAGCGCGCCATCGCCGCCATCCTCGACGGCACCTTCGCCGGCACTCGCCACGGCATCCGCGTCGACCATGACGGCCTCCTCGCCGCCCCGCCGGCTGCCCATTCCAGGCCTGGTCCCTCGCCGAAGCGATCCGCATCGACCAGCTCCTCGGCTGACGCATCGCCTCACCGGCCAGCGTCACCGACATCCCTCGCTCCAGGTCAGGTCGTTCGCAAGCTCCCGAAGCGGAGATAAGAACTACTTGTGCGCGGCGAGCGCCTTGATGTCGTCCGGCACCTCGAAGGTCTTCGGATCGATCGGCGCGCTGAGCTCGATGTTCGACACCGTGATGGTGAAGCTTTGGCCGGCGGCCTTGTTGTCGATGTGAAAGGGGAACTTGAGGCCGTTGACGTCACGATAGTCCGTGGTCGTCACCGACACCGGGACCTTGCCCATCTGCGATGGCGCGGTCATCTCCACGCCGAGCGGCAGCTTGGTGTCCTTGGCGATGTAGCGCGTCTCGGTTTGTCCGTTGCCGTCGGTGAGGAGTAGCTTGTAGGCCTTCGTGCCCGCGAAGTCGACGACGCCCTGCAGCTCGGCCTTGGGGAACAGCTGCTTCCACACCAGGTCACCGTTGAAGGTCGCGTCGCGCAGCGAGTTCGCGAGCTCGGGGCCCGTGATCACGCGCGAGCCCTGGATGGGGTTCTTCTCCCACGCGAAGTCGTTGTGGACGCCCGAGACCAGCTTGCCGAGGCCCGGTAGCTCGATGGTCGTCAGCGACTCGCGCGGTGGCGCGGTCAGCGTGACCAGCGTGCCCTTGATGCCCGTGATCTCGAAGGCGCCGGTGATCTTGACCGAGGTCAGCTTCGCGAGCGCAGCGCGCCCTCCCTCGGCGGCGATCGACGCCTCCATCACCTGATCGGCGGTCGTCAGCTCGGTCGCGGTCGGCGCGGCCGGCGCGGCCGGCGCGGCCGGCGCGGTCGGTGCGGTCGGCGTCGTCGTGGGCTTGGCGGATCCGCCGCATGCGGCGACCGCGAACAGGATCGATGCGAGCTTCGTCATGGCTTCTCCTTGCCGGCAAGCCACTTGGTGGCGGCGGCGATCACGGGGTCCTGCTTGCCGCGCAGGGTCTTCAGATCGAGCGGAACGATCACGTCCGGCGTGACCCCCGCGCCCTCGAGGACCTTGCTGCCCATCGAGGTGTAGTTCGCGATCGCGTGCTGGAAGCGATCGCCGTTCGGCAGCTTGTCGATCACCGATGGCAGCGCGGCGCCCGGGCTGGTGCGCCCGAAGATGCGCGCGCGATGCAGATCCTGGAGGCCTCCGGCGAGGATCTCCGAGGTCGACGCGGACATCTCGTCGATCAGCACCGCGACGCGGCCGCGGAACTGGACGATCTGCGGGTTGATCACGAAGTCGAGCGACGACCCGCGCAGCAGCATCGTGCCGAGCTTCTGACCCGCGACGTCGACGAGGTGACCGGTGATGCCCATCGCCATGCCGCCGATGCCACCCGGGTTGCCGCGCAGGTCGATGATCAGGCCGCGTGCGCTCGCGAACGTGGTGAGGTCCTGCTCGATCTGCGGCATCACGGTCGCCGGATCGAGGAAGATCGACAGCCGGAGATACGCGGTGCGCTTGTCGAGCATGCGCGCCTCGTAGACCAGTGGCTCGTTGCCGAGGTTGCCGAGCGAGACCATGCGACCGATGTGCACGCGCGCCAGCTCGACCGGCGCCTTCTCGCCCTTGATGCGAAGCGACACCGTGGAATCGGCGACACCCTTGACGAGGTTCATCACCGCGCGCACCTGAAAGAGCGGCGTCAGCGAGGACTTCTCCTTGGCGGCTGCGGCGATCACCGGCGCGAGCGCGACATCGTTGACCGCCTCGACCACCATCCCGCGCTTGAGCTTGGACCTCGCGGCCGGCGAATCGGGCTCTGCACCGACGATCACCGCTTCGTTATCGAGGATGCGAAGCTCGATCTCGTCGAACGATGCGAGGTCCACGGTCAGCCGCGGATCGGCCGCTGGCGGCGCCGGCCTGGGGAGCGGCGTGACCACCCATCGGCGCGGCCGGCGGTGAAGGTGTCGGAGGTCGCACCGGGGCCGGGCGTGGCGCCTCGCCGCACGCGGCAGCGACGATCAACAGGCTGACGAGACGCATGCCGGCGGATTCTAGCAGGCATCTTTCGATCCTGGCGACCGCGAGTATATCGAGGCAGAGCTGATGCGGGACGCCTACGAATCAGGTCGCATCACAGAACCACCTGCGGTCCTCGATGAGATCGTTCGTCGTGCGAACGAGGCGCTCGCCAGCCCCGACCAAGGGTTGTCTCGCGAGGAAGCTATCGCGAGCGCCCGGCTTGCGGCGCAGGAGTCGCGTCGGCGGCGGTCGTGAAGACTTCAAGATCGATCGGGTCGCGCAGAAGGAATTCGACGAAGCCGCCGCGTGGTACGAGCACGAGGAGATTGGCCTTGGCTTCGAGTTCATCGAGGAGGTCGATCGCGTCCTCGCTCGGATCGAGACGCACGGGGGACGAGGCACGCTCGTCGTCGCGAAAGTCGATGAACGCTTCACGGGCGGCCTGCAGCTTGCTGGCCAGCCGCCGGAGTGCGGCCTCGAAGCGGTGCTTGTCGAACCGCGGCGGCCAGTCGGGGCTCGTCCGGTGCCGTGCCCCGTGATGACGGTAGCCTGCGTCACGGACGTTCGGGAGCCTGGCCTGCAACGACCTCGGCGAGGCGCTGCTCGAAGGCGGCGCCGAGCTGCAGCACCTGGGCATCGGCGCCGATCGGGCCGGCGATCGACCCCGGCGAACATCGCCAGGACGCCCCGGTGCATGTGCTGGAGGTGCTGCCACTTCTCGATGTACTCCGCGGCGGTGACGTCGCCGCTGCTGATCCCACCTGTTCGGGGCGGCGAGGCCGAGGATCTGTCGAGCGCCGTGGTAACCTGCCTCCCATGGCGGCACAAGGTCCAGGTGCACCACCGGCAGAGGAGCCCACGCTTGCCGCGCTGATCGAAGCCCTCGATCCTGAGGTGCGCGCGGCCATCGACGACGTGGACCGTACGTTGATCGAGCTCTCCCTTGCGCAATCGCCGTGGGATCGACTGACGTCGGCCTCCCGGATGGCGCAATATCTCGCCAGGATACGTGATGCCACGGCATCCGAAGGCAGCTGATCTCCCGGCGCTGGTCGCGAAGCTCTGCGACGCGGGAGTAGAGTTCATTATCGTCGGGGGTGCATCGGCGGTGCTTCAAGGCGCGCCCATCACGACCAACGACCTCGATATCGTCCACCGGCGAACGCCGGAGAACGTGGCGTGTCTGCTCGAGGTCCTGCTGCAACTCGATGCAACCATGCGGTACGACTTCGCCCATCGCGGACTACGTCCAACGGCGGAGATGCTGTCCGGAAGGGGGCAGATCAACCTGTCCACTACGTTGGGGCCGATCGATCCGCTCTGCGAGCTCGAAGCAGGGCAGGGGTACGCGAGTTACTCGCGCACAGTCAGGTCATGAGCGACGGGGAGCACATGCTCCGAGTTCTCGACCTGCCGACCTTGATCGCGGTGAAGACTAAGGCGGGACGGCCGAAGGATCGGGTTGTGCTGCCGATTCTGATCGCGACGTTGCAGGAGCGCGACAAGGCGAAGCAATAGGGCATAGGAGCCTAGCCTGCCACGACCTCGGCGAGGCGCTGCTCGAAGGCGGCGCCGAGCTGCAGCACCTGGGCGTCGGCGCCGATCGGCCCGGCGATCTGGAAGCCGATCGGCAGGCCGGCGCTCGACGTCCCGCATGGCACGGTCAACGCGGGCGTCCCCCAGATGTCGAACGGCCGGGTGTTGCGCATGAGCACGAGCTCGCGGGGCCTGATCGCGTCGGGCTGGGCCTCGAGCTCGGCGAAGCTGGGCGCGGGCACGGGCACGGTGGGGGTGACGATCAGATCGACCCCGGCGAACATCGCCGCGACGCCCCGGCGCATGTGCTGCAGGTGCTGCCACTTCTCGATGTACTCCGCGGCCGTGACCGCCTCGCCCGTGCGGATGCGGCGCAGCGTCTCGGCCTGGTAGCGCTCCGGCGACTGCTGGACCCAGCGGTGGTGGAACGCGTACGACTCGGCGCGAAACACCGTGCGGTCGTCGTCCACGGACAGCGCGACGTCGCGGAGCTTGGCGCCGAGGCTGGCGAGCACCCCGAGCGCCCGGGCGCTCGACGCCGCCACGTCGCCGCCGAGGTCTGCGAAGAAGTGCCGCCGGGCGACGCCGATGCGCAGCTTGGGCAACTCGGCCGCGAGCACCGCGGCGTAGTCGGGCACCGCCAGGGTGACGCTGGTGATGTCCTGCGGATCGTGGCCGGCGATCACCTGGAGCACGAGCGCCGCGTCGCGCACGGTGCGCGTCATCGGGCCGACGTGGTCGTACGACGAGGACAGCGGGATGACCCCGCGCAGGGGGACCAGGCCGTAGGTCGGCATGAACCCGACGATGCCGCACAGCGACGCGGGCACCCGGATGGAGCCAGATGTGTCCGTCCCCAGCGCGGCGTAGCACAGCCCGGCCGCGACGGCGGCGGCCGAGCCGGACGACGATCCGCCGCAGATATGCGCGAGGTTGCGTGGGTTGCGCGTCGCCGGAAAGTGGCCGACGAACCCACTCGCGCCATAGGCCACCTCGTGCAGGTTGAGCTTGCCGAGCATCACGGCGCCGGCGCCCCTGAGCCGCTGCACGACTTCAGCATCCTCGGCGGGCACGCGGTCCTCGAACAGCGCGCTCCCCCCGGTCGTGCGGATCCCGGCGGTGTCGATCAGATCCTTCAAGGCGATCGGCACCCCGTGCAAGGGGCCGCGATCGCGGCCGCGCGAGAGCTCGTCCGCGGCGGCGCGCGCCTGATCGAGCGCGAGATCGCCCGTGACCGTGATGAACGCGTGGAGATCGCCGTCGAGGCGCGCGATGCGCTCGAGGCAGCGCTGGGTCACGTCGACCGGAGAGAGCCGGCCCGCGCGGAACGCCGCGCCGAGCTCGGCGATCGAGAGCAGGCTCGGATCGCCGGGAGGAGCTGCCTGGGTCATGACGCGCTCCGGGGGAGGCAGGATCGTCGGGGCGCCGTGCTTGGCCTTGCGAGCATCCAGGCGAATCTAACCGTCCCCGGTGAGCCGCGGTGGCCCCGACCGCGCGAATCGGCCGTCGCGACCGCGCCATCCGGACGGAGCGGCTCCCAGCGGACCGATGCGGCCCAAAGCCCGGGTTGTCGGCCGTGCGTGAGAAGAAACCCGCCGTCTCGCGTTCTTGGATGGGGAGGCATCCAGCTCTGTGCTGGGTGCGTCTCCATGGTTTTCAAGTGGAAGAAAGGTGTGAGGGGTCATGAGTACATTGATCGTGAACTACGCATTCAACGCCCTGCAGCTCGCCAATCCCGACGGTTCCCTGCCGGCGGCGGCGACCGGGTGCACCGTGGTGACCGGGCCGGGCACGACCGCCCTGGGCAACTATCCCGGCGCGCTCGACTTCGGCGCCGGCGGCAAGGCGCAGGTCGCGCTGCCGGTTTCCCAGCTGAACCACCAAAAGTTCTGCGTGCGCACCGTGATCAAGGTCGACAGCCCCGTGACCACGCGCCAGAACCTGGTCGAGTCGGCGGCCGTCCCCTTCTCGCTGTACCTGGATGCGATCGCGGGCAGCGCCGACTACAAGGCCGTCGTCGCCGTGGCGCCCGCGCGTTTTGGCTGGGCGGGCACGTCGAGCGAATTCGCGATGCCGCTCAAGCAGGGTGTCTGGTACGCGATCGATCTGATCTACGACACCGATACCGTGGGTGTCGCCGTCGATGGCCACGTGCAGTCGGTGTGCGCGTTTCCGGATGGCACGATCACGCCGGGGACCGCGCCGGCGCTGTTCATCGGCACCTGGGTCGACGGGGCGCGCAACCCGTTCCACGGCAAGATGGCGGCGCTGCAGGTCCATGACGGGATTCCCGCCGAGCTGGAGGCGCTCCTCGACGAGCGCCGCGCCTCACCCGAGTGGTTCATCACCTACAAGAACCAGCAGCTCAAGGCGACGTTGAACCTGGGCGCGCCGAGCGGCGCGATCACCTACGACGCGGCGATCGACGCCTACACGCAGCTCTACACCGCGGGTCTCCTCATGTTCACCGAGTCGGTCGGCGCCGCGTTCGAGATGCACGGCACGATCTTCGCGGCCTACCGGGCCCTGGCCAACAAGGCCGCGCTCGGATACCTGATCAGCGACGAGGGCAATGGCGGGGCGCCGAACACGCGCAAGAACCTGTTCAGCCAGGGCGGCATGTACTGGTCGGGCCCTACCGGCGCGTTCCCCGTGCTGGGCCAGCTCTACCTGGATTACGAGCTCAACGGCGCGGCCGCCTGGATCGGCGTGCCGACCGCGGCGGCCACCAATATTGCCGGCGGCCAGGAGCAGATCTTCTCGGGCGCGCGCATGTACCACAAGACCGGCCAGCCCAAGGCCCACGAGGTCCACGGCACGATCCTGCAGCGCTTCCTGGCCACCGGCGGCGTCGGGACCTGGGGCTTCCCGGTCAGCAACGAGGAGGACGTCAAGCACGGCTCGACCGTGCTCGGCCGCTCCAGCGAGTTCGAGCACTGCACGTTCTACTGGCGCTCCGGTATCGGCGCGTTCGAGGTGCACGGGGAGCTTCGCGAGAAATATCGCAGCCTGAACGGGCCGCTGGGCTCGCTCGGGTTTCCGACCTCGGACGAGCAGAACACGCCGGGCGCGCCGGCGCCGGCCCGGTGCAACAGCTTCGAGCACGGCATCCTCCTGTGGTTCGGCAACGCCGCCAGCATCATCGTCGTCAACCCGTTCAAGATCTTCCTCGGCCACCTCGATACCCAGGAGAGCGAAGGCTTCTTGATGGGCCAGAACGACCTCTACTTCAAGGTCATCATCAAGGAGGGCGGGCACGAGCTGCTCAGCGTGCGCTACCCGCCGTCCGGCGACTTCGGCGGTAACGACATCATCGATGTCAATCAATCACTGCCCATCACGCTGACGCCCAAGCTGAACAGCGTGTTCAACGTCACCTTCGATATCTGGGAGAGCGACGGCGGCGCGCCGTTCGGCGGCGGCGACGATCACCTGGGCACGTACAGCCATGACCTGTCGGCCGCCAATGGCTGGGGCCTGCGCGACAACCAGGGCATCCTCAACACCGGTCATTTCGAGAAGGTCAATTCGTTCGCGTGGTCGATCCAGCCGGTCGTCAACGAGGCCGCGCTGACCGAGGCTCAGAAGTGGTGGGGCGTCCAGAACATCGGCACGCCCGAGTTGACCTATGCCCAGTACGGCGCGGCGTTTCGCGATGTCGATCCTGATCCCGAGTGGTGGGATGTGACCGACTGGCTCGACAAGCTGTTCTATGCCATCGCCGTCAAGGGCGTGGCCGCGGGTGGCAACTGCTTCGGCATGTCGCTCGAGGGCATCTACGCGCGGAAGCACCGCAGCCTGTTCAGCCTGCCGATCGACCGGTTCAAGGACTGGAACACCGTGGTCGGTGAGTTCAACATCAAGCACGAGTACCAGGTCGGGGCCGAGGCCATCTGGTGGTTCGTGGGCCAGTTCCTGTCGGGCAATACCCACGACCCGGTCGATGTCTTCCACGCCACCCGCGACTGCTTCGCGCGCGGCGATAACCCGGTGGTGTGCATCTCGCAGCACTGGGACTTCGGCGGTGAGCCGCACTGCTTGATGCCGGTGGCGTGGGACGACAGCGCCAAGCCCTGGAAGATGAAGCTGCACGACCCCAACTTCCCCGGCAACACACGCGACCTGCTGGTGGACCCCGATCATAACAAGTTCAGCTATGACGGCGGCACCAACCGGGCGTATGCCGGTGGCGCGTGGGACGGCGGGCGCCTGCACTACATGCCGTACTGCGTGCTCAACGAACGGCCGCGCACGCCGATCTGGGATGCCATCGCGCTGCTCGTCAGTGGCGTGATCGTCTTGCTCGGCAGCGATGCCGAGACCACCAGCGTGACCGACGAGGCGGGGATCGATCTGAACGCCTTCGGGCCCGACTCGATCGCCCGCCTCAAGGCCAAGAAGCCGATGACGAACAAGCTGGTCCCGCTCCGCGGCTTCCATGGCGCCGGCGCGGTCGCCGGCGAGGCCTTCCTCGGCCTCGCGCCCCGCTCGGGGTTCCAGGTGGTCCAGCCCGGAAAGCTGGATCCGCGCCTGGTCCGCAACATCACGTTCGCCGAGCTGGCCCGCAGCAACGCCCTGCCCGCCGCGCTCAAGGCCGTGGCGAGCGATCCGCAGCGTTCGATCGCGCTGGCCGGGCGCGACCTCAAGTCGATCGCCGCCGACGCGCGCACGCTCGCCGGCCTCGATCCGGCGGCGCGGGCCGCGCTCACCAGCGTCCTCGGTGCTGGTACCGTGGGCAAGAACATCCGTCACGCGATCAAGGGCAAGGCCAAGGGAGAGCTGCAGTATGGCATCAAGGACCGGCTCAACGAGTTCCGGCTGTCCTCGCCCATCGCCATCAACGAGGCCGTCAAGCTGTCGGTCGATGACCTCGGCACCTCGTCGGGCACCATGGCCATGCAGGCGACGAACAGCAAGACCGTCACGGTCGAGCTGTCGAGCCACCTCGGCGCCGGGCGCGACCGCGTCCGGGTGATGGTGAACAAGCTGACGACGGACGCCGGCAAGCCGCTCCAGGTCAACGTCAAGCCCGGCCTGGGCGGACTGGATATCTTGTCGTCGAGCGGCGCCGGCAAGCCCGAGGTGACGATCGAGACGCGGATCGACGGTAAGCTCAGTCGCTACAACTACACGCTGCCGTTCGACGGCGGCCTGCGCATCAGGCCCTCGACCGTGGTCGGTAATGGCCAGCTCAAGGTCGCCAAGATCGACAGCTTGTTCGGTCAGCTGCGGGACAGCGTCATGATCAAGCCCAGGACGTAGCCGGGGCGACCGCCGGTCCTACTCGTGCGCGTAGCCCGGCAAGGTCTGGTAGACCCGGATGATCGGCGGTCGACGAGCGAGCCCTGGTGGATCTGGTGCCTGAGGCCCGCGACTGGCTACGCGGCAAGGAAGCCGCCGTCGGCGGCGAGCGCGGTTCCCGTGACGTAGCCGGCACCCGTCGAGCACAGCCACAGGACTGCGCCAGCGATCTCGTCCTCGGTCGCCATTCGCCCGATCGGATGCTGGCCGACGAGGTCGCCGACGACCTGCGGCACGACCTCCGCCGCCTGGCGCATGGCCGGTGTCGCGGTCACACCGTCGCATAGCGCGTTCACGCGAATGCCGCGTTGCGCGACCTCGAGTGCGACCGACCGGGTCATGCCGATCACGGCGTGCTTCGACGCGACGTACGCATGATGCGCCGCCTTCCCCGCCGCGCCGTAGATCGAGCTCATGTTGACGATCGCGCCACCGCCGGACGCCAGCATCGCCGGAATCTCGTGACGCATCGCGAGCCACACACCACGCGCGTTGATCGCCATGACGTCGTCCCACACGTCCTGGCTCGCCTGCTCGAGAGGAGCCATGTCGCCGCCGACGCCTGCTGCATGGAACGCCACGTCGAGCCGGCCATATCGTTCGACCGTTCGGGCGACGAGCGCGGCGACCGATGCGTCGTCGCGAACATCGGTCGCGATGAACAGCGCCGCCGCGCCTTCCCGCTCGAGCGCGGCCTGGGCGTGCCGGCCCGCCGTTTCGCCGCGCGAAGCGATGACGATCTACCGAGCCATCCCACCGGCGTTGCGAGCGGATCAGCCGTGACTGCCAGGAAGATCGTCGAGTTAATAGGAACGCAAGCCACGAACTCCTCGCGTTCGACGAGTCCGTGCCGCGGTACTCGAAGCGCGCCACCTCGCAGGGGCTCCACAGCTTGGCGGGCTACAGTTGCGGTGTAACGATGTATAAGCACCGAACCGGAGTGGCAAAATATGGCATGTTGCCAAGTGATGAGACATGTAGACCTCAGCACCGCAGGCGATCATGCACCCGTTGGGGCGCCTATCGAAGGCTGGCGAGCCAGGCTAGATCAGTAACTCCAGATTATTGAGTTCGGCTTCGTGCAGCGGCTCGCTCAACCAGCCCATACGCACCGGCACGTCGTAGAGCCGAGAGGCTCCGCGGTAGGGGAAGATATGGCAGGTTCCAGGCATGATGACCTTGGCTGTGCAGAGCGGAAAGTCGGGTCGGCTGTAGTCCAGGACCAGGACCTCCAGCCCGGCGTCACGAGCTCGCGTTACGCAGGTCCGCACATCATCCGCGATGTCCTGCGTGGACGATGTCCGACAACTGTGTAGGGATACGGCAGCTTGTCCGGCAGTCGGGAAGAGGTAGTTCTGGGGAACGATCGAGTCGAAATCGAAAGGAGCCGAGTGTTGTTTGCGAATCTCGAGCACCTGGCATAGCTCGGTGAGCGCACGCCGAATTGCCAGGTCGGGGTCCAGGTGACAGCCGAATCCCAGACAGAACTTGCCGGTTGTGCGGTGGCGACTCACCGCCACGCACACCGGTACGCCGAGGTCATGGGTGACATCCAGCACCCAGTAGTCGCTGTCGACGCTCACCGTCGCCGCCAGCTGCCGAGCAAGCTCCTCGGGGAGGGACTCGAGGTTCACTGCGGGGCGCTCGACTCGATTGTACCACCAGATCGCGACGGCATCGCGCTCCACGAGCTCGAGCCAGCCTTGCAAGATCGCCTCCTCCAGGCAGTTGCCGGCGGCACCGCCGTTGTGGAAGAACCGACAGCGCGGATCCTCGTCATAAGGAGTGTTCACATAGCACCACGTGAACGGGACGAAGCGCAACTCCGAGTGCGTGAGTGACCAGACTGGTGTCCAGTCCAGCACCGCATCGGGGCCGGCAGGCAACATCGCGTGGATCGCGGCCTTCCGCGGGTCGGCCTCCGCCTGGAAGGCTCGATACTGCTGTTCGCTGAACGGAGCCAGGGCCGATGGCAGGAAGCTCTTCTCCGGCAGCTCGTCGGCGCGTGCACGGATCACCGGCTCGTCTCCGTGGTAGTTGGAGGCGAGGCGCTCGAGTGACTCGCTGATGGCGCTCACGCGTGACTGCGTCGCGACCACTCCCTTGCCCATGGTGGTCTGGAACATCTGGTCGGTGCGCGGAAGGTCGGTCCGAAAGGTCGTCTTGCCAAACCAGGCGCGAAAGATGCGATTGACATCCGGTCCCGGCCTGGAGTGGCAGACCACTCCCGCCACGAGGCCGCTGATCGGACTGAGGATGCTGTCGAGCACACGCGAGGTTTGCTCGAGTGACTGGGCGCGAAAGCCACCGTCCTCATCCCACACCCTGGGCGCGAGGCTCAGCACGACAGGAGCCTTCGTCCGCGTCTTGTAGAGCTCGGCGTCGCCGCAGACGGGACACTGCGGGCGCCGGATCACCGGGTGGACGAGCTCGTCGGACCGGGCCCACGGGAGCTCTGACATCGCATCTCCGATGCGCTTCTCGACGATGTGTCGCGCTGCCTCGACGAAGCGCGGCAGGTTGTGCTCGACGGCTCGTGGCCGCCATGCCACGGGGATCGGTTCCAGCCGACCCAGGTGCACACGGTGATACCAGCGGCGTACGGGCTGGTTCCACAGCAGCCGGAACGACAAGCAGCTCCAGCACGCCGTGTCCATGGCGCCAAACAGGGGACCGACCGTGGGGTGCTCGCCCGCGAGCCGCAGCAGTAGCCAGGGGCGCCGAGACGCGCGAAACCGCTGGTCCAGCGCGCCGAGCCGTGGATCCAGCGCGTCGTCGGCGACGACCGCCGTGATCGATGGTGGCAGCTCGAGCGCTGCCGCCAGCATAGCAATCTGCGGATCCTCGCGTGGGTCGGATAGGCTCAACCATTGGCCATGCGACCCGAGCTCGTCGACGGTTCGCGGAGGCGCATCGAAGTCGGGCAAAGCGTACTGCGTCGAATCGTCGTCCTGACCGCTTGGAACCCAGAAGCCTCGCGCTGCAAGCACGTCCAGGTTGGCCTGCAATTGCTGCAAGCGGCGGGCATCAGGTGTCGCGCCGTCGAGCCGGATGGACGGCTGCAGGAGCCGAGCGTCCGGAATCTCGACCAGGAACTGGGCCAGCTCGGCGAACATCGCCATACCGCCCGCGTCGGGCCACAGCACCGTGAAGCGGCGAGGTGGCCGGCCATGCTCGCTGACGTGGCTATTCATGTTCGGATCTCCTACACGAACAGGGCCAAGGGATTCAGCTCGTGTTCGGCGAGGCGGCGCGCAGCCCAGCCGAGATCGACCGGGACCTGATACAGCCGAGGCGCGGCGAGCTGGGGCCAGATGTGGCACGCGCCCGGTACGATCGCCTTGACGATGACGAGCTCCTCGTCAATGGCGGGGTAGCGATGCACCAGCGCCTCGAGCCCGCGGGCGGCCAGGCGCGCGACGCACGCATCGATGGCGTCGCGAAGGTCGTCGTACGCGGTCGAGCTGGCGAGGGCAGGCGCGGGGCGGTCGGGGGCGGCGGCTGGGTACAGATAGGGTTCGCTGGCCACGGCCGCGAAGTTGAACGCGGCCCCGCGTTGCTCGCCAATCGCGATGAGCTGACACAGCTCGGTGACCGCGCGCTGGGCGGCGAGCCCGGCCTCGAGGTGGCAACCGAAGCCGAAGCGGAGCTGCCCGTCACCGCGGCGGCGGCCCACCGCGACGCAGGTCGGAGTCGCGAGATCATGCGTCACGTCCAGGAGCCACCAGTCCCAGTCGAGCTCCAGGCCGCGCCGCAGCGCATCGCGCAGACCCGGCCCGACGAGCGATGGCGGGAGGGCGGGGACGACGATTCGATTGTACCACCAGATCGCGACCGCATCGCGCTCGATGATCTCGAGCAGACCCTGCAGCAAGGCCTCTTCGAGCGTCCGGCCCGCCGCGCAGCCGTTGGAGTCAAATCGGCAGATCTGCTCCTCGCGTGTAAAAGGTGTGTTTGCATAGCAGTGGGTCAATGGCACCTTGCACGCCTCGCGACGGGTGAGCGAAACGGCGTCTACCCAGTGGAGCGGCTCATCGGCTCGCCAGGCCTCGTGTGAGAGCGCCGCGAGCTGCCGCGGGCTCAGAGGGCGCAGGCTCGGAGGGGAGAACACCGGCTTGTCCGCAAGCGCTTCGGCCGCGGCGAGTACGCCGGGCTCGTCGCCCCGATACTGCGCGACCGAACGCTCGAGCGCCTCACACAGCGCGCTCGCTCGTGACTGCGCCGCGGACATTCCCTTTCCGAGCGCGACGCGGTGGAAGTCCGCCGGTCGGACGATCGGCTTGCCGAGCGGGCAGGTGAGCCACGCGCCACGGTGGATGGGCACACGCTCCGCTTCGCCGCCGCGGAGGATCGATACGTCCGCGACGGCGCCGGTCACGCGGCTGATGTGTCGCGTGAGCCTGGCCAGCGTGTCGTCGGCGCTGTGGCTCCGGTAGCCGCCGTCGGGCTCAGGCCGGCGCGCGGTGGGTCGCAGCTCGAGAGGATCCGACCGCTGCACGGTCGCTCGCAGGGCTGCTCCGCAGGTCTGACAGTGCTCGTGGCCCGCGACGTGGTGAGCGCCGGCGATCTCGGCGGTCCGCGGATCGAGCTGCAGGAGCGCCCCCGCTCGGAGGCGCTCGACCAGTGAGCGATCAGAAGGAGCCGGAAGCCGCTCGGGAGCCGGCAATTCGACGGCGATGGGGACCGCAAGCGATCGCAGCGGTGACTGCTGCAATAACCACCGCCGCACCGGCTGGTTGCTCAGTATCCGATGGCGCAGGCAGCTCCAGCATGGGCCGACCGCCCCGCCGGTGAACCAGGGTCCGAGGAAAGGTCGCCGGCCTCGCGGCTTGAACAGCAGCCACGGTGTGGCGTCAGCGCGGCGTCGCTGGTCGATGGCTTCGAGCCGAGGATCGAGCTTGTCATCGACGATCGCGACGACCACCCGGTGCGCGGCGGCGAGCTCGCGTGCCCACCGGACCACGGGATCCGCCTCGGAGAGCTCGGTCAACAGCAGCACCTCTCCGCCCGGCGAGCCGACCACGCGAGGCTCCGCATCGAACGTGGGGTAGCGATAACCTCGCGACGCGGTTCGGTGCGCCTCGGCCGGTAGCACCAGATCGAGCGCGACGAACTCATCGAGGGCGCGCTGCAGGGCATAGCGTCCCGCTGGCCCGCGCTCCAGAGCCAGCAGCTCGCGTGCGGACGCATGGTCACTCACTGCCTGCGCGACGCGGCTGGTCGGCCCTGCTTCGAACAGCACGGCGTCGCCATCTTCGAGCAGGACGACCTGGCCGTGTGCCGTGGTGTGTGCGAGAAATCGTGGATGCCAGTACAGCGGCTCCGTGCTCGGGAGCGCCGCCCGCGCGACCGCCGCGGACATCGCTACCGCGGTCCTTCAAAGAAGGCGCACGCGTTGTCCCTGAACACCAGCGTTCGCTCATGCTCTGTCAGATCACCGCCGCCCCTGGAATGCTCCGTGCCAGCGGCACCTTGCAGGTGGTCGGGGTGGGGAAAATCAGTTCCGTACAGCAGGCGATCGGCCCCGATCATGCCGATCACCTGGCGCAGACACGGCTCCTCCAGCTCGATCCCCACCCAGCACTGGCGGGCGAAGTAGCGCGACGGTTTCATCGTCACGTTGCGCGCGTTCTCGCCCGGCATCGTCGCGTAACAGATCTCGTCCAGCCGCCACAGCCAGTGCGGGATCCATGATGCGCCCGCCTCGAGGAATGCCACGCGGAGCCGCGGATGGCGCTCCAGCACACCCGAATCAAGCAGGCTGAGGAAGGCCAGCTGCGCCTCCATGGCATGCGAGCAGGCATGAAGGGCAAACCGCGTGGTGAACCGATCGCGACCAATCGTGGGTCCGAACAGGTGTGTGCTACCGTGGATGGCCACCGCGATGTTCGCTTGCTCGCAGCGGGTCCAGAACGGCTCCAATCGCGGATTGCCGAGCCCGAGCCCGCGGATCGGCTCGGGCCGCATCACCACGCAGCGCCAGCCGTACTCGATGATCCGGTCGAGCTCCGCGAGCATCATCGCGAGATCGTGGCGGCTCACGACACCTACAGGATGTAGCCGCGTCGGGTCCTTTGCGCAGTAGTCCCGCAGCCAGCGGTTATAGGCCCTGGCGAAGCCGGCAGACACCGGGGGCGCGAGCTGCTCGTGGTGGACGAGGAAGGTCGCCTGCGTGGGAAACAGGTACGCCTCGGCGACGCCGGCCGCGTCCATCGCGGCAAGTTGCCCCGCGCCATGGGTCGCCTTGTGGATCTCCGGCGCATACTGCCGGCTCTGCTGGCTCGCCTCGAGCTGGAACTCGAACCCCCAGCCGGAGAACAGCGGCATTCCATCGACGGTCAGCTCGGGTAATAGCGGCACCGCGGCCCGTGGCCCGAGCTCCCGGACGCGCTGGGCCATCGCCTGCGGTGTGTCTGTCTCATGCATGCGCGGCGCGTGCGTCCGGAGCTCGGGGTCGAGATATTCCGGCCACATTCCCAGCGGCTCGGAGACGTGGCGATCCGCATCGATGATTCCACGATCCATGAGGCACCGTCCCTCTGCTTTCCTCAGGTGTCGAGCGGGCTCAGCCGCAGGTAAACGGATAGCCAGGGCCGTCCGTGTTGTAGAGCGCGAGGCCCATGATGGTCACCCTCGGGTTCTTGTTGTTTTCCTTGATTTCCTCCTCCTGGCTTTTGTGGAGATCCGGTATGCGATTAACCAGACTGCTTCTTCCGCTCATCCACGGTAGTGTAAGTGTCAGGGTTGCCCACTGCATGTTCGTCCACTTGGACTTTGTGGCGTCGTATTTTGCGCCGTATTTTGCGGCGCCTTTGGCGTCGACCTTGGCGTCGACCTTGGCGTCGACCTTGGCGTCGACCTTGGCGTCGACCTTGGCGTCGGCCTCAAGTTCTTCAGCATCGGACAGGACGATGAGTTCAAGCTCCCACGGGTATTTGTATCCGAGCCATTGCTCCAGGAGTCGGATAGTCTGCCCTGGCTTCCAGGGCTCGCCGTTCGGGCCCAACTTATCTGGGTCTCTGGTGAGAAGCTCCTTGAATTTCTCATCATGCCATGCCAACGCAACAGCGTTGAACATGGCCGCGGCGAATGAGAGGAAGTCGTCGGGGGACGTGCCCAGAGAGAAGCGCGAGTTTTGGCTTGGAAGTGTGTTCACCGAGGACCACTCAGAGGGCATGCCATTGGCAGTTAGCTGTGAACGTTGGCTTCGGAATGCTTCCACGGTCAGCCAGGCCACCTTATGTAAATAGCCTTCAGTGGCATCTGGGGAATCCGCTGCAGTGTCCCCCTTCGACAATGAAGGCGGTTTCTTTGCTCCATTGCGTTTTGGGCGAAGGAAGAAGTACAAATACTGATCGTAATAGGCAGCCAACGCCTCCATTTCCAACTTCAAGTACTCGGCGTCCGACATCTCCGGCTTGCGCTCCGGTGGATCTGGAATGTAGACCGTGATGGACTCGCCGCAGTACGGCCGCGTCATGACAGTGCCATTGGCGATATTTACGCGGGGGCCTCGTTCCGTATGGTCTTGTAGCTCCAGTTCTAGCTCCCAAGGGCAGACATAGTCGAACTTGTCGTTCAGGATATCCAGGGGCTTATTGCCTTCCTCGGCGTCTTGCTTCGTGAGCTCTCGTCGAAAACCGACGTCTACGGCTGCGCGGGCTATCGCCTTCAGATAAGTGGTCCTGAATTCCATGAGCTGGGTGGTTAGGTCTGACATGGTAGGCTTCCTTTCGCTGGTACTCGAGAGTGTCACTGATAACGTCTACATAGAGCCGTCCACACAATTCAGTGCTTCGCGGCCCAACTTGATGACCTGGGCTGCCCCTTGAGCACCGGCCAGGCGCTGGGCCGTCTCCAGGTTCCGGAGGGTTTCCGCGCGATCGTGACCGGGAACCTCCTGGAGGTACTGCGCGCGGCGCAGGTAGAGGTGGGGCTCGTAGTAGTGTTCGTCGACTGAGCTGCACAGCGCGATGCACTTGTCGATTCGTGCCAGCGCGGCCTCCGGGCGGCCCTGGCGGTGGTCGATGTCTGCGAGCAGGGAGTAGAAGTAGGCCACGGCATGCAGGCTCTTGATCGCTTCGAGCAGGCCGAAGCTCTCTTCTCCACCGGAGAAGTTGTCCTTTGCCCAGCAATGCATCAACCGGCCATAGGCCGCATAGACCATGAGCCCGTACTGGTCCGAGAGCTCCAGGAGCTCGCCGGATACCTGGCCGGCTTGCTCCTTCTCTCCGTTGTATTGATGGACGATGCTCTGATACATGAGTGCAATACCGATCGACGGCACGTGCTCGATCTCGCGTGCCCATTCGACTGCGTCCTGAGCGATCTGGGTTGCCTGACGGCAATGACCAAGATCCCAGGTCACGCGGGCCAGGGAGGCGCCGGCGAAAGTCCGGGTGTCGAATCCGTAGGTGGCTCCGCTCTCGCGGTGCAGCTCCCGATCATAGGTATCGATCGCCCGCTGCATCGCCCGGCGGCCGGCCTCGCAGTCGCCCTGCGTGTAGTCGTAATATCCGACGAGCGCCTCCGAGGCCGCGATGATCCCCGGATCACTCGTCTGGTGCGCCATGGCTCGCAGTTGAGGCGTCAGATCGGCCAGCGTGCCGCGGTTGCCGGCGACCAGCCGGTTCATCACCACCCACCACAGTGTGGGCACCCGGTGAGGAGAGTCACCAGCGGTATCGAGGATCGCGAGCGATCGGCTGGCCGTGTCGCCCAGCTCCTTGGCCGCCCAGCCGTACTTGTTCATGAGCGAGGGCGTCAGGATCGAGTTGACCGTCAGCTCGGCATTGGCCCGATCGGCCTCGGGTAGCTCCTGGATCCAGCCGAGCAGCATGTGCGAGCGGGAGATGGCCTCGTCGAACGCCGACTGCTGGAGTGCGATCATCGTCGCGCGAATGCCGTAGTCGGTAGCGCTGCGGTAGGAGCCGGCTTCGAACAGGTGTCCTGCGAGGACGCCCGGATCCGCACGAACAGCATCCGGAAAGTGATGCTCCAGCGCATCGGCGACCTGCTTGTGAACGCGGCGCCGCCCGGTCGACGTGAGCATCTCGTAGGCCGCATCGCGGATCAGAGCGTGGCGGAACAAGAAGTGCTCTCGCTCGCCGTCGAAGTGACGGATGACCAGATCGGCGTCTTGTAGGCTTTGCAGGTCCCGCTCGGCATCTTGCTGGGACCTGGTGGTCGCGGCCACGAGCAGCTCCCGTGTGAACTCACGGCCGATCGCCGCCGCGAGCTGCGCGGTCTGGTTGGCCACACCGAGTCGCTCGAGTCGGCCCACCAGCGAGTCTCGGACCGAGGTGGGGATCTTGGATAGATCAGTCCCGGGCTTGAGCGCCAGTTCGCCGTTGACCTCGATGAGGTGATGATCGACCAGCATCCGGGTCAGCTCCTCGATGAAGAGCGGGATGCCATCGGTCCGCTTCACGATGAGCTGCACGACCTCACTGGCCAGCCGGCGGCCCTTGAGCACGAGGTCCGCCACGGCCTCGACGTCCGACCGATCGAGCCCCGACAGCGAGATGGCCCGGGCTCGTTCACCCCAGGGATTTGCGATTTCGGGGCGGGCGGTCACGACTACCAGCAACGGGTGCCGCGGGGTTTCGCCCGCCAGCCGCTCGAGCAATTCGCGGCTCGTCGGGTCGGCCCAGTGCAGATCCTCGAACACGAGTAGCAGCGGCCGGAGGTCGGCGCGGGCAAGGATCCAGTCGGCGATGGCGCCCAGGATCTCGGACTTCTGGAGCTGCGGCGCGAGCTGCGAGGGGTGGTACGCGTCGCCGAACGGGAGCAATAGCCATGCGCAGAAGATGGGCATCACGCGCGGCAGGTCAACGCCGGCGGACTCGAGGGACTGCTCGAGCCGCGCGCGTGCGTCGAGCCCGGGGTCCAGGCGCGGGATCTCCAGCGCCGTGCGCATCAGCTCGAGTACGGGGAATAGCGCGCTGTTCATCTGCTCGGGCAAGCAGCGGCACGACCAGGACTCGGCGTCGATCTGCTGCTGCAGCGCCCGGACGAGGCGCGACTTACCGATGCCGGCCTCGCCGGTCACCAGGAACATCGAGCCCGCGCCTTGCCCGGTAGATGCCCACGCGTCGATCAGTGCGCGGAGTTCGTCCTGACGGCCGACCATTGGGCGCTCCGCGCTGGACGCCGGATCGCGCGCGCCGAGCCGGCCTTGACCGACATAACGGTAGCAGCCCATCGTGGGTCGTTCGGCCCCTTGCCCGCCTGCGCCGAACGGCTCGAACTCGGCGATGCTGGCCAGCCGGCGCCGCACGGCTTCACTCACCAGGATCTCGCCCGCAGGAGCGACGTTCTCGAGCCACATCGCGATGCTCGAGGTCACGCCGGTCGAGATGGCCTCGATCCCCATCACCGTCAGCCCGGCATGGATCCCGATCCGCCCTCCAAGCAGCGGGCGGTCCGTGGGGGCGTCGAAGCTCCGCTTGATCTCGATCGCGGCGCGCAGGGCTCGCGGGGTATCGGAGTCGGAGGCGACCGGGTGGCCGAAGTAGACCAGGAGGCGATCTGCCAGCGTCCCTACCACGTAGCCCCCGAAGCGGGTCGCGATGTCGACGCAGTCGTTGATCTGACCGCGCAGCCGGGTCTCGAGCTGCTCGAGCTCCCTCTCGAGGTGCTCGACGCCCATGCCACCCGCGAAGGCTGGCGGCAACCCGCAGCACAGCACCGTGATCTGGTGCTTCCGCGACTCGAGCTCGGTGCCGCGGGTCTGGGTCGGGTTGTCGTCGCTCCAGAATCGCGCGGGGCCTCCCGGGCGCTGGCTGCCGCCGAGCTCGCCCACGAGGTTGGTCAGGTTGATGGTCTGGAGATCGTTCCACAGCGCCTGAGAGCTGGCATAACGCTGCGCGGCATCCTTCTTGAGCGCCCGTCGCAGCAGCGCCCCGAGCGGGTGGCCCGCGATGGCCGGCGGTAGCGGGATCTCCGTGGCGCTGAGCTGTCGATGGAAGATCTCGGCGACCGAAGCACCATCGACGACCGGCGTGCCGGTGAGGCACTCCAGGAACACGAGCCCCCAGACGTAAAGATCCGTCTTGATGGTCGGAGGCTGGCCACGGAGCTGCTCCGGCGCGCTGTAAGCCGGGGTGCCAAGCGTCTCGTTGGTCAGCGTCAGGCTCTTGTAGTCGTCGTCTCGTGCACTGGGGATGAGGATTCCGATGCCGAAGTCCAGGACCTTCACCAGTGGCTTGGCGCCGGTCCAGGACACCATGATGTTCTGCGGCTTGAGATCGCGATGGACGACCCCGTGAGCGTGCGCGCAGACGAGCGCGTCGAGGACCTGGGTCATCAGCTCCCCGGTCTCCGGAGCAGACAGGGCGCCACGCTGGCGGATGTGCTCCCTGAGCGTCTGGCCAGGCACGTACTGGTACACCGCGAACAGTCGGCCATCCTCCGTGCGACCCTTGTCGAGCAGCTGGACGATGTGGGGATGCCTCAGCTCCGCGCAGAGCTGTACCTCGCGCTCGAATCGCTCCTCGTCGCGTGGGGCAAAGTGGTACTTCGCTGGATTCTGGTGCTTGATCTTCAATGCTACGAGCTGCCGCGTACTCTCCTGGCGCGCGAGGTAAACGGAGCCGAAGCCCCCCTCACCGAGCAGCTCGAGAACCTGGAATCCCTGGACGACAGGCAAAGCAACCGAGTCTAAGGAAGGCATTGATCTCGCGACCTTATCATGCCCTCCTCTCGCTTCACGGGAACTGCCTGCTCCGCTTGCAGTCCGCTGATGCACCCGCAGCGCAACCGCCCCTGACTCGACGCCACCCGTTTCCATTGGCGGTCACATCGTATGCAGGTGCCGAGCCGACCTCAGTTCCATCTCACGGTGCCGCCGGTCGACCTCGCAACGACTCGAACGACACCTACGGCGTGAATGGCGAGCCGAACCGGGCGGTGACGGTCACGACCGGGTTACTCGCCGGGTTTCTTGAGCCCCAGGACCTTCATTCGATACGACAGCGTCCGCACCGGGATCTCGAGCTTCTGCGCGGCCTCGTTGCGATTCCACCCCGCAGCGTCCAATGCCTCTCGGAGCCTGCTTGCCTCGTAATGCCTCACCGTCCCGCGGATCGACCCACTCGCGCTCGGAGGCACCGTCTCGACGGACGCGGGTTCGCCAAGCGTGCTCGAGGCATTCGCGGTCCGCGCCTCGCGCACGCGGACGGGCAGATCGCTGGCCCCGATCAGCGCACCGCCGGTGACCACCACGGCACGCTCGATCGCGTTGCGTAGCTCGCGCACGTTGCCCGGCCAGGTATAGGAGCACAGGAGCGCGAGCGCGTCCTCGGCGATCCCATGAACCGCGCGACCGTTGGCCTCGTTTGCCAGACGCAGGAAGCGCAGCGCCAGCGGCTCTATGTCCTCGATCCTCTCGCGTAGGGGGGCGATCTCGATCGTCACCCCACCCAGTCGATAATACAGGTCGTCGCGGAACGTGCCCGCCCTGGACATCGCCTCGAGATCGCGGTGCGTCGCGGCCACGACGCGCACGTCCACCGTCACCTCGCGGACGGTGCCCACGCGGTTGAAGCTCCCGGTCTCGAGCACCCGGAGGAGCGCCGCCTGTGCTGCCAGCGGCAGCTCGCCGATCTCGTCGAGAAACACGGTCCCTCCGTCGGCCTCTTCGAACACCCCTTTTTGCTGCTGCAGCGCGCCCGTGAACGCGCCGCGCTCGTGCCCGAACAGCGTGCCCTCGACGAGATCCTTGGGGATCGCTCCGCAGTTGACCCGCACCATGCGCTGCTTCTTGCGCGGCCCAGACTCGTGGATCAGCCGCGCGAGCACCTCCTTGCCCGTGCCGGTCTCGCCATGGAGGATGACCGGGATGCGCGAGGACGCCACGCGCTTGACCTCGCCGAGGAGCGCGCGCATGTGACCACCGACCACGCCATCGGGGTCGAGCGCGCGCTCGCGTTCGCCGTCGAGCAGCCACGCGTCGTGGGGTGCGACCTCGACGGGATGCTCGGGCGAGGCACGGTGCGCGGCCTCTCGCGAGCGCTCGATCAGCACGTCGGCGCCGCCGGTGCCACCTGCGTGAACGGCGAGCCCAGCACAGAGATGGACGCCTAGCGAGGGGAGCGGGCTCGTGAGCGCGACCGCGAGGCGAGCGGCCTCATCGAGGCCCATCTCCGGCAAGAGGATCTGGACCGCGCTTGGACCATAGAGCGCGATCCGATCCACCGTGCGCAGCCGGGTCCGCACCTCCTCGACCCAGACCATTGCTCGCGATGAATCCCCGCCACCTGTGTGCCGCTCGAGCGCGCGCACGAGGAGGAGCCCGAACGGCCGCCGGAACTGCACGGCGCGAGCGATCTCTTCCTCCACGCGCCGCCGGAACTGCCCTTCATCGTCGATCCCGAGCACCGATCGGGCGAGCCCCAACGCCTGCACCTGCACGCGTACCGCGCCGAGCATCACCGCCGCGCCCGCGTCGAGCTCGGCGCGTTGCAGGCGCCGCTCGTCGAGCAGCACGCCGTTCTTCGAACCCAGATCGTCAACGATGACCCGCTCACCGACGAGCTCGAACTGCGCATGCTCGCGCGACAAGGTGGTGTGCTCGATGCGCAGGCCCCGCGCGGGAGCCCGCCCGATGATCAAGGGAACGCCCGGGTGGAGCGCGGCGATCTCGGTCCCCCCCGCGTGCTGGATCACGAGGGAGAACAGGGGCCTCGGATCGACCCGCCGCGCCACGGCATCGACCGTCGACAACGTCCGGGTCCGAGTGGCGCTGGCGAAGTGGTCTGAGCCGCTGGACATGATCCCTAAGAAAAACTTGTAACAGAATCGGTCCGTGCCCCCTACGAGAACTTGCGACCTCCGGCAAATTCCTGCCGGCAAGTTCTTGCCGGCAAGAGTTTGCTAACAGCGCTTGCCGGCAAGAACTTGCTGGCTGCGCTGACCGGCAAACGTTTGCCGGCAAGAGCCTGCCGGCAGAATTTCGAGCGGCCGATCTTCCTGCGGAGTTTCGCGGGGAAGCGCGCCCATCGGGCTTGGTGCGGCCGTTGCACCTGACGCGAGGCGGGGGGCGGCGGCGTTCCGGCTTACGGGGGGTTGGGGGTGGTGGCGAGCTTTGGAGAGCTCGCGGGGAGTCATCACGGCCGGCGCCGCCGCCCTGGGTGGGGAGGACATGTGACGAGCCGCGGCATGGCGATCCTCAGCGAGCTTGAGGAGTGTCTCTCGCCTAGAGAGCCGCTCACTACCAAGACAGGAGAATATGGCAATGGCTTGCAGTCAACTCGGTAGTCATCAATTAAGTGAATGCACGCGTCCGGTACTTCTCGAGGCGCTGTTGCCGCGACGATCGTGCCATGCTGATCGGGTACCGGCGGGCTCCTCCGCTACCCAGAAGGTATCCCACGCCGCGTTGACTGCACTGAACTACCGCAATTATGTGAGCAAGATGAGGCGGCCTCTCTCGCTCGTGATAGCCAGCATTGCGCTCGGAGCCTGCAACCTGGGAGCCAGTAATTATCCCGTGGTAGCAGTTACCGTTGCAGCTACACAGCCGGCTGATCCTGTCGATGGCGTCTTAGTGGACATCTTCTCCTACTGCGGCGATGACCGGAGCAGTTGCCTGTTGCAGATCGGCATCATTGGTGGTCAAGTCTTGCGCACGGGCGATTCCACCCCCTTGGCGACGTTCTGCCAGAACCACGAAGACGCCAATCTTCGGGCAATCATGTTTCCGGCCAGTGGGCGGAGCGAGGCGATCGTTCAGGCTCGTTTGCTGGATGGTAAGAATCCCAGTTCGTGCGACGGAGCCTTGCTATCCGAGACCGAGGCTGTGGTCGCAGCGCACATGAGCCGTGCGCTTGATGCGGGGGGCGCCGATGCGAAGTAAAAGGATGGCCTCCGGCTTCGTGATTCTCGGCGCGATCGCATTGTCGGCAACTGTGACCTACGGGCAGGCGGGTGGTCACACCACCGGCTCGGATGGCAGCGCCCCCGGATCTGCGCGCTCCACTGGCAGTGCAGGCAGTTCCAATCGCAGCAAGACTGGCTCTGCCGGAAGCGCGGCCGGATCAGCAAGCGGCGCCGCTGGGTCGGCGGCGAGCAGCGCTGCCGGCTCGGCTACCGGCAGCGGCAATACGGGCAGCGGCAATACAGGCACCGGTGCGGGCTCGCAGCCCGCCGGCAGCCCGCCAAACACTAAGCCGACGCAGCTTCCGGCAGCCAGCGGCTCCTCCGGCAGCGGTACTACGGGCAGCGGCGTGGGCTCGCAGCCCGCCAGCAACCCGTCAAACACCAAACCGACGCAGCCTCCGGCCGGCAACAGTTCCTCCGGCAGCAGTCAAACGCCACCGGATACCGGTGCGCCGTCACCCACGTCAGCCAACGATCCGTCCGTGATCGCGTGTTCGATCACAGGTAAGGTCAGCGGTGATGGCGGATGTGGCCCTGACGACCTCAACTGCATCGATCCCGCGCATCAACTCGATATCTTGAGCTACCTCGCGACCTTGAAGCGCGTTCCCGCCACGACGTGCGACAATAACAAGGCACTCGGTGCGCAGTCTTCCGGGGCTGCGTTTGCCTGCTTCGATGCCGAATGGCGGAACTTGTTGAGTCCGTGCCGTAAGGCAGCCTCCCTCGGCACCCCCTATGCGGACGTGCTCGATGATCCACAGGCCGCCGCCGCTCGCCAATTGGTTGATCTGGCGATGGTTGCCGCCTACGCCCAGCACCACTGCTCGTCACCGACGACCCTGTGCCTCGACCGCGACGGCGAGCTCTTCGGCGCCGCCAAGGTGCTGCAGAAAGGCGACAAGGTCACTGTTGTCGTGCTCTCACCGTACGCCGACGATGTCGGAACCGCCAGCATCTCGGTCGCCGGGGTCAAGGCCAGAGATACCCTGGCGAACACGGCGCCGATCAAGACCACGGAGAACAAAGGAGGGGCGAAGCCCGGTGACGTCGCGGTGTACGTGCTCGCCTCGAGCGTGTCCGATGCGATCGGCGAAGATGTGAAGGGACTGCGCGTCACGTTCTTGCGCATCGATCACTTTACCGGCAAGAGCCATCACCGCTCGATCGAGCTCTCCGTAGACCAAGGCCGCTACTTTGTCGACTTCGGGCTCGCCGTGCCCTTCGTCGTTCGTGGTGATCGCGTGTTGACGACACCATCGGATGTCGAGGAGACAACCGCCCCGCGAGCGGCGCTCTCGGCGATCATCTTTCCCGCA
>Ga0308175_100000239_pt1 | contig 42033 bp, 32 predicted proteins | sample PhyCR1_3_FD_203893 | JGI IMG/M metagenome (GOLD analysis project Ga0308175, IMG submission 203893) | Soil microbial communities from UC Gill Tract Community Farm, Albany, California, United States - DLSLS.C.R1 | ecosystem: Environmental > Terrestrial > Soil > Agricultural land | place: USA...
AGGAACTGGCGACCGAGGTCGGCAAGCTCGTCGTGGAGCCCGCAGCCCCGTGACGGCGCTACGCCGACCGGCCCCCCCGCCTTCAGAGGGAGGTTGGTCTCATGGGGTCACCAATACCCACTACGACCAAGACCCCCGTATCTTCCAGCTGTTCCTCGACTCGTCGATGAAGTACAGCCCGGGGTTGTTTCCAACCGGTAACGAAAGCCTGGAGACGGCGCAGCACAAGAAGATGCAGTTCATCGCCGGGCAGCTGGGCGTCACAGCCGGGTCGCGCGTCCTCGATGTCGGCTGTGGCTGGGGGAGCTTTGTCTGCTTCCTGGCAAAAGAGTATAGCTGTGACGTAGTTGGGGTCACTCCCGCTCCTCGGCAGGCCGAACATATCCGCGCCCGCGCGGTGGACCTGGGCATCGCCGAACGGGTCAGGATTGTCGTGGGCCACCTCCACGAGGTCGCGCTCCCGCAGGGCACGTTCGATGGCGTGAGCTTCATTGGCTCCATCACCCACTTCCCTGACAAGCCCGGAGCGCTCGCCACGGCCTGGTCCCTGCTCAAGCCGACCGGCTCTACCTACTTGTCAGAGACCTGCTTCTGCAATGCGGCCAAGCGGCGGGAGTTCGAGTCACGCCCGGGTACGACGTTCGTTCTGCAAGATACCTTCGGCTGGGCCGAGCTCATCCCTGTCTCGGAGTATATTCGTTACTTCGAGGACGCGGGGTTCTCGCTCCGCGGCCTCACGGACCTCACCGCCGCCTTCCACAGGACCATCGAGATCTGGAGCGAGAACGCCGAGCGCAACGGGGCGGCTCTCGATGGGATCGAGCCGGGCCTGTCCGAGCGGCTGCTCAAGTATTTTGAAATCTCCAACGCTGCCTGGGGTTACACCAGCAAGCAATACGCGGTGGTCGGCTCGAAGCGCCGGTAGCACCGTACGGCGTGGCAACGGGACACGACGAAACACAACGAAACACGGCGAGAGACGACATATGCAAAAACTGCACATCCAGCCTGAGCGCTTACGCCCATTGATCACCGGCTACATCGAACGATGGGAGGCGCAGTCGTGGAGTGCGTCGGATATCGCCTGGGGCCAGCTCCAGGCGGAGCGCCTCACGGAGCCACAGCGCTCGGCGGTCCGGTTCGTCACCCTCATCGAGGACCATATCCCCGGATACCTGAAGGATCTGCTTGGCCACTTTCCGATCGATGCGTCCGTGCCGTTCGAGCAACTCTTACACAACCGGGAGGCATTCCGTTTCTTCGTGCGCTGGGCCCACGAAGAGGATCGCCATGCAGAGATGTTCAGTCGTTACCAGCTGGAAGCTGGAATCCAGGACGAGAGCTCCCTCCACGCCGAGCTCGCCCGCGAAGGTCGCAAAACGTGGCAGTTCCCGCAAGCCCTGCCGGTCCAAATCTTCACGTACACAGTCATCCAGGAGAAAGCCACCCAGCTCTACTACCAGATGCTCGGGCGCGTGGTGGAGGAGCCCGTGCTCAAGGCCCTGCTCAACCGGATCCAGAAGGACGAGGCCAAACACTTCGCATTCTATGCGGATCTCCTGGAGACCTACATTGAGGATCTAGGGCCGGACAGCCTGCCGGCCATCCAGGAGACCCTGCGGGCCTTCAAGATGCCGCTCGCGGAGCAGCTCGACAATTACTGGCGATGGTCGCTCGAGATCGCCGATGCCGCGGGCGGCTATGACCACACGTCCGCCTTCGAGGAGCTGGTGCGCGTGGTTCATCGAGCCGGCCAGGCGTCCGGCCGGTCGCAGGCCCTGGCGAGCTGGGTGACGGCCGTCCGCGCCAGCTAGGAGCGAGCGATGCCCCACCCTCATGCTTCGACGCTCGTGGGCGCGCTGCGTGCGACCGCCGCGGCCTTTCCGGCCCGGGGATTCACGTATCCGGTCCAGCGGGCATTCCTCAGCTACGACGAGCTCCTGGCCCGGAGTGAGGTCGTGGCGCGACGGCTGCGCGCCCGGGGACTCCCGCAGGGCGAGCTCGTGGGCCTCCTCCTCCACACAGGCCCGCACTTCATCACGAGCTTCTTCGGAATCCAGCGCGCAGGAGGCATCCCGGTGCCCCTGGCGCTCTCGGCGGGCCGAGAGCTCGCCGCCCACCTCCAGCGCCTCGCGCCCATCCTGCGGGCCGGGGATATTCAATGGCTGGTCCTCGAACCGTCCCTGCTCGAACCCGGAAAGCAGCGGTTACCCGAGGGCTTGACGCTCCTGTCCAGCGAGGCGCTGGTCGCCGAGGGAGCTGCTCCGGAGGCACCGGCGCCGATCGAGCCTTTCCCCGAAGACGTGGCCTTCATTCAGTACACCTCCGGGAGTACGTCCGTGCCCAAGGGCGTGACCATCACACATGCCAATGCCATCGCGGCGCTCCGGTCCATCGACGCCAGCGGCGGGTTTCACTCCGAAGATGTCTTCTGCGGCTGGCTGCCCCACTTCCACGACATGGGGCTGGTGGGAATCCTGCTGGTGAGTCTATTCAACGGCTGCCGGGCCCACCTGTGGTCGCCGCTGTCGTTCATCAAGAACCCGGCCGACTGGATGGCCTACTTCTCCCGGGTAAAGGCGACCATCTACACCGGCCCCAACTTCTCTTATGGCTATCTGTGTGAAGCCCTGACGCCGGAGGAGGTCGCGGCGCTCGACCTGTCCAGCCTGCGCCTCGCCGTCAACGGCGCGGAAGCCGTGGACGCTCACCTGATGGAGCGCTTCGCCCACAAGTTCGCGCCCGCGGGGCTGCGCCCGACCGCGCTGTATCCCGTCTACGGGCTCGCCGAGGTCGTCCTCGCGGCAACCTTTCCCGAGGTGGGGGAGCCGATCCACGTGGACTGGGTGGACCGTGCCGCGCTCGGCAACGATCGGCTGGTCGTCCGGGTAGACCGCGCCGCGACCGGGGCGCGCGGTGTCGTCGCCCTGGGGCGCCCGGTGGACGGGCTCGAGCTCCACATCACGGGGCCCGAGGGAGCTCCGCTGGGCGAGGACCAGGTGGGCGAGGTCCGCCTGCGGGGCGACGCGGTCATGCGGGGTTACCACGACAATCCGATGCTCACGGCGGAGGTCATCCAGCACGGCTGGCTACGCACGGGAGACCTTGGCTACGTGAAGGACGGCCGGCTCTACATCGCCGGCAGGTCCAAGGAGGTGCTCAAGCAGGCGGGCGAGAGTTATTACCCCGAGGATATCGAGGCCTTGGTTCGCGGCCTCCCGGGAGTCCATCGGGGTGGCTGCGTGGCGTTCGTGGGTGGCCCCCTCGGCGAGGAGCGCATCATCTGCCTGGCCGAGACGGAACGCACCGCCCCCGGGGACCTCGAGGATCTCGCCCAGAACATCGGCAAGGCCGTCCGCCGCGGCCTCGGCCTTGCGAGCCTGGACATCCGGCTCGTGCGCAAGGGCGCCATCGCCCGGACCACGAGCGGCAAGCTCAAGCGTTACGCCATGCGGCACCAGATCCAGGACCCGACGGACAAGTCCCTGCGCTACCAGATCCGGCTTTGAGGAGACAACCATGCACAGTTACGACATCTTTCAACAACACGCCAAGGTTCGCTGGGAGCTCGCGGATATCCCCTGGAATGAGCTCAACCCGGATGCGGTGCGAGACGAGGAGATCCGGATTGCCCGGGCGCTCGCCTTTGGCGAGAGCAACGCGATCGCGGCCTTGCACCTGTTCCTCAACGAGACCCAGGATGATTATGACTTCTCCGCCTATGCGTCGCTGTGGTCATTCGAGGAGATCCGCCATCACTACGCGTTCCGCACCTGGCTCGAGCGCGTGGGGCAACCCGTCGATGACAAGAAGGTCAACGCCATGCGCGAGGCGTATCCCAACGGGATCTCGCATGCCTCGACCATCGCGACCAACCTCATCTCCGAGCTGAGCCTCACCCATGTCTATACGTTCTTCGCCCAGAACCTGACCGAGCCGGTGCTCAAGGACATCTTCCGGCGGCTCAGCCAGGACGAGGCGCGTCACGCCGCGGACTTCCGGTTCTACCTCCTGCGACGCCTCCAGCGCCACCCGAACGAACTGGCCTCCGTGCTGGAGACGCTCTACGTCTATCTTTCGGATCCGGAGCGGCCCATCAAGCACCCGGTGGACATCTTCAAGGGCCCGCTCGCGGGCGTCAGCGACGCCAGGGACACCGAGATGCCCGATCACGCGTTCGCGTACTTCCTGGCGCTGAACCAGGAGACGACGCGCCTCGAACAGCTCCGCAAGCGTATCTTCAGCTCGTTCGCTGGCGTCACCGGACGGCCGCTCACCTCCTTGTACGACGTGCGCCGGGAGATCGCCGCGTGTACTGCATAGCTGTTCAGGCCAGGCGCTCGCGGTGCAGGAAGCCCGCGATGAGCTGCGCGACCTCCGCGGCGTGGTCGAGCGGCACGAAGTGGGTCCCGCCCTCGACCACCTCGCCATGGGCCCGGGGAAAGCCGGCCTTGAGCTCCTCGAAGCCCTGCACCGACGAGACGCCGCTGTCCGCCGCGCGAATGACCAGCGCGGGAATGTCGACGAGCGGCAGGATGGGCCGCAGGTCCCCGGGGTTCCAGGTCGTGTAGGTCTGCGGATCGAGCTTGACCTTGCACCCCTCGGGCGTCTGCTGGAAGCCCGTGGCAATGAAGTCCCACAGGAGCTCCTCGGAGATATTCGGGCTGGTCTTCTGAATGCCCCGGATGAGCGAACGAGTCGCCGACTCCAGATCGGAGTAGCTCCGCCCCACGCTGTCGGCCCGCTGGTGGAAGAATTCCACTTGCCACTCCGGAACACAGGGATCGATGTCCACCCAGACCAGCGCCGACGGCGCCGGCCCGACCAGCTGCTTCCGGGCGAGGCGCGCCGCCAGGGTGGTCACGGCCAGCGCTCCCGCCGAGTGGCCGACCACGCCATAACGGGTCAACGCCAGGTGCCTGACGACCCGCGCCAGATCGCCCGCGTGGTCATCCGGGTCATAGGCCGCGGGATGGACGTGCTCGCTGTCGCCGTGTCCCCGCATGTCGATGAGGACGACGCGGAGCTCCAGCTCGTGACGCAGCAAGTTGGCGACCGGCCGCCAGATCCCGCGATGGCTGCTGTTGCCATGCGCGAACAGGAGCGCCGGGGCGTCCGGGCCCGCGTCGAACACCTCACACGCAAGGCGAGGTCCGGGGCCCTCGACAAAGATCAACGCTCCCGCTCCGCTCATGGCTGGAACCTCCGCGGCAGGAGGGTATAGGTGCCCAGCGCCGTCGCCACGTGCCTCCCCCCCTCGGTCCTGGCGTCCATCCGGGTATGGAACAGCTCGCTGCCCTTCTTCAAGACCTCGCCGGTGGCGATGACCCGCTCACCAGAGGCGAACTCCAGGAAGTTCACCTTGAACTCCGCGGTGAACAGCCAGTAGCCCTCGCTCATCGTGGTGCAGGCAAACCAGCCCACGCTGTCGAGCACGGTCGCGATCAGCCCCCCGTGGATGCACCCGCCACCGTTGAGGTGGCGATCGTCGGGCAGGAGCGCGATCTGCGCCCGCCCCGGCGCCAGCTCTTCGAGCTCCTGCTTGACGAAGCTGAGGGCGGGCGTCCCCGCGAAGATCCGCCGGAGCATGGCGAAGTACTGCTCAGCAGGCAGGTCAGACGACATTGTTGCGCCTCGATGGTGGAGGGTTACCAGACGGGACAGGGCCAAGCCGAACGCACCTTAACAGGACCGCGAATCCGGGGAACCCTCCTGCACCAGCGCCTTCTCCCTAGCGTGGCGCGTCATGCAGCCAACCGGGACCGGCTTTCCAGGACGCGAGCGGCACGCCACCGCGAGCTCACTTCGCAGAGCTTCGCCTCACGGTTGAGCTTCCGGGAGCGTGTACCACGGCTGCGGCTGTAGCATCGTTGGCCATGCCGTCGAAGCGCGACCTCACGAGCGTCGAGACTTTGTCGCTCGAAGGCGACCTCGCGGGCACCGATACGGCGGCGCTCGAAGACGCGGCCGTGCCCGTGTCGTCCGCTCTCGATTCACTTATCAGCAGGTGGGATCGCTACGAGGTCCTCGACCTGCTCGGCAAGGGCGGCATGGGCTCGGTCTACCGGGCGCGCGATCGCCGCCTCGATCGCACCCTCGCCATCAAGCTTCTCCTCGGCGCCGACCCGAACCTCACGCTGCGGTTTCTACGCGAGGCGCGCGCGCAGGCCCGCATCGACCACCCCAACGTCTGTCGCGTCTACGAGGTCGGCGAGGTCTCCGGGCGCGCGTACATCGCCCTCCAGCTCATCCATGGCGAACCGCTGCACAAGGCCGCCGCCCGCATGTCGCTCGACGAGAAGATCGCCGTGATGCGCGACGTCGCGGTGGCGGTCCAGGAAGCGCACCGGCTCGGCATCGTCCATCGCGACCTGAAGCCGGCCAACGTCATGGTCGAGCGAACCGAGGACGGGCGCGTGTTTCCCGTCGTCATGGACTTCGGCCTGGCGCGAGAAGCAACCGTCGAGGCCGGCATCACCGAATCGGGCGCCGTGCTCGGCACGCCAGCGTACATGTCACCCGAGCAAGCGCGCGGCGACCTCCGCGCCGTCGACCGCCGGTCCGATGTCTACAGCCTCGGCGCCACCCTCTATGAGCTCCTGACCGGGCACCCGCCGTTCGCCAGCACGTCGCTGGCACAGGTGCTGGCACAGGTGATCCACGACGATCCGCCGGCGCCGCGTAGCCTGGTGGCGAGCCTGCCCGTCGATCTCGAGACCATCGCGCTCAAGTGCCTGGCCAAGGATCCGGCGCAGCGCTACCCGTCCGCGCGCGCTCTCGCCGATGACCTCACTCGCTACCTCGATGGCGAGCCGATCCTCGGACGCCGCCTGTCGCGGTGGCAGCGCCTCCGGCGGTACGCCCGGCGCCACCGCGCGCTGGTGATCCTCGGCGCCTGGTCGCTGGCGATCGTCCTCGCGGTCGGTGCGCTCGGCGTACGCGCGTGGCTCATCTCGCGCCGGGAGCGCGCGCGCACCGAGGAGAGCTCGCGACTGGCCGAGCAGCTCGGCCGGGAGGCCACGGAGATCGAGGGCTACTTGCGCGAGGCCTATCAGTGGCCGCTGCACGATACGCGTATCGACCGCCAGCACATTCGCGAGCGCATGGCCAAGATCGCAGCCATGGAACACGATCTCGGCGATCTGGGCGCCGCCGCCATCCACGACGCACTCGGTCGCGGCCACCTCGCGCTCCACGAGTGGCAGGAAGCCGCCGACGAGCTTGGCCACGCCAAGACCGCGGGGCGGCAAACGCCCGAGCTGCACGCCGCGCGCGGCCGTGCGCTCGGGGAGCTCTATCGCCGCGCGCTCGAGGAAGTGCGCCCTCAGGCCGAAAAACCCGACGACAAAGCGTGGTTTGCGCGGCGGCAGCAGGAACTCACAGAACAATACCTGGTGCCAGCACTAGCCGAGGTTGAGCAGAGCAGAGCTTCAGGCGAGGATGCCGGGTTGCTCGACGCCCTGATCGCGCTCTACCGCCGTGACTTCACCACTGCCGAGAAACAAGCACTTATTATCGCCGAAACTTCGCCAGGGCTTCCAGAGGCACGCAAGCTTGCTGCCGATGCTGCTTACGGCGCGGCGCTCGCAGCCTTCGACCATGGCAACATTGACGCTGCGCGCACCGGCCTCGAGCGTGCCACAACGCTGTATACCGAGGCGAGTGAGATTGCACGCAGCGACGCATCGATCTACGAGGCGACCGCGCAAGCATGGCTGCAACTAGCGGAGGTTGACTTTCGTCAGGGCCGTTCACCTCGCGAGCACCTAGAGCAGGCGCTTACCGTGATAGAGGATCGCGCGCAGCGGGCCGACCCCGACGACGCAACAACCTATATTACGCAATCGTACGTGCTCTTGCGCTGGTTTCGAACACCAGCGCTGGCCAGCCAACCCGATCAGCGACCTCTACTTGAACGGATCGCCAAGGCGGCTGAGCGCGCGGTCGAGATCGATCGAAGCGACGCTAACACCTGGATCTCTCTCGGCACCGCTCATCTGAACCGCGGCAATTACGAATTCTACCATAGTGGCCAGGGCGCTCCATGGTGGAAACACGCGCTCGACGAATTTGAGAAGGCCCTGGCGATACAACCGGCCAGTCTACGAGCGAACAACGCCCTGGGCACGGCACATCGCTGGCTTGGTGCCGATCTCGACATCGCCGGGCGCGACCCGATGCCTGAGTATCAGGCGGCGCTCCACAACTACGAGCGCGCGACCGAGATCGCCCCACAGTACATCCCAGCCTGTTACACTCAAGCCGAGCTCTACGTCTCGATCGCGGAGCACAACGACGCAATCGGGATCGATCCGCGAGCCGCCATCGACAACGCGCAGCATACCGGCCAGCGGTGCATGATGCTTGATCCAACTTTCTACCCAGTACTCGACACGTTGGCTCGGGGCCAACTCGTGCTTGCACACCACCTCGTCAATATCAATGGCGATCCGACCGAGCCGCTAGTAAATGCGCACAAGTATCTTGACCGCGATGAGACCATTCATCCCGGTCACATGTCGATCTGGTTTCTTCGACTCGTCGCCTCCAACACAGAAACCACGTTCCTAGTTCACCAGAACACCGACCCAACAAAGTCAATTGCCACAGGGCGCACCGCATTGGCAAACGCACTCCGGCTAGCGCCAGATTCCGCCTTGATCTATGTCGAGGCGGCGCGCCTGGCGCTTGTCGAGGCCACATGGATGCAGCATTCGGGGCACCCAGCCTTGACTATTCTCACCAAAGCACGCTCCGATGCCGAGAAGGCGATCGAATTCAACAATCTGCTTCCTGACGCCAAGCTCGTTGCCGCCGAGGCATGTTTACAGATCGCGACAGTGCAGCGATCTCGCGCAGTCATTGACCGGGGAATCACCTATGCGGATCAGGTGTTGCTACTCAACCCGCGTTTTCCCGATGCCCAGACCGTACGCGCAGCACTTTTGCAACTCCGTGCACCGTAGCCCGATCATGCTATCACGTCGTACACCCGACGCATCCGTTGCAGATCGATAGCGTAGTGCATGAGTCATCAAACCTAAGGCTCCCCAGAATGCGCGGAGTTCGCATCCGGAGGAACAGGGTGGCTAGGGCAATCTTTTTCATTCGGGCAATAACATTCCGGGCATGGAGCGCAGCTCGAACCATAACATCTAAGAAGATACCTGGGCGACTTTGCGGCTGGCACATCTACATACAAATGCGCATACAATAACTGTAGCATCAGCATCAGTGTCAGCACCAACACCAGCGCTAACATCAAGCGTTGCCGTCGCTTCCACCAGATAGCAAAGATGACCGCGATTGCAACAACTTCGAGCAATTGATACGTCGACATCGATTCTCCTTCTTTAGCGATATTACAATAAACCGCAAACCATCGTCGCTAGCATCATTCAGGCACATTGCTGCCTTCTGTCGCGGCACGCGCCATTAGCTTTGCCATTTGCGGATTCATTCGATAAAAGGGAATCTCCGAGTAGCATCCTCAATTCCTGGCATAACGAATACAACAGTCATGATAGAGAATTGCCCACCGGCGATCCTTCGCTTAGTACCTTTTCGACTTCGCATCGCGAACTTGGTCGCTGGCACGTGCCGCCATGGGCTGGCACATGTGTCGGCTTCTGGGTCAGGCCTGCGCGCCGGCGAGCCACTGGCGGATCTTCTCGACGCGAGCATCCGTCGCCAGCCGGTCCGCGACGCGCTTGGGCGCGTCGCCCAGCTTCGCGGTCACGGCCTCAGGCATCGCCGACTGCACGGCGACGAGCTCGGTCGCGGAGGTGATCGCAAACGGCTCGAGGTCGGCGGTGAGCTTGGGGCCGATGGCGTCGATCAGGATGGCCCGGTCGACGGCACGCCCGAGCGCGCGAGGGTCGATGCGAACCCGGCCGACGATCTCCTCGATCGGCATCGCGGCGAGGTCGTAGGTCGACTGGATGCCGGCGGCGCGCAGCGCGAATACCTTCGCGGGATCGAGGCTCGGGATGCCATCGAAGCTGCCCGGTCCATCCGAGGGGAAGTCCGGATCGACGGTGATGTTCACGCGCTTGGCGATCGCCTCCAGCGCGCGCAATGGGAACACGCCGGCCATGAACACGAACAAGCGAGAGACTTCATCGTTGATCGGTGAAGACGACAGCGCGAAGCTGAGCAGGACCACCACGAGGCCGCGGATCAAGAGCGCGAAGAGGGCACGATCATCGAGGTCGTCCTGCACGAAGCGCTGCGTCGCGGTGATCAGCGCGTAGATCAAGAACCCGACGAACCCGACGACCATCACCGGGGCCGCGCCGAAGTTGTTGGACCACAGCGCAAACGACGTCTGCCCCAGCAAGGCGTGATCGCTCACGAGCGACATGATGTAAGACGTTTTGAGCCCGAACGGCGCAAACACGTACGTCGTCCCCAGGACCAGCAGCGTTCCGAAGCACAGCCTGGGAACAAAGTATGGCTGATCCTCGGCGAGGATACGCTTGTCGCGCAGATCGAGTGATTCGTTTACGCATCGCGCCGCGGGTAACGCAGGTGTCGTTGCCGGTGCAGGCGGTTGGCGTTTGCTCCACCCACGCATCGTCAGCTTGTGGTTCGCCCGGGCCATCGACATCATCAGGAGGAACGGAATCCACAGCACGAACAACGCCTGTGCCCCCAGCGTGACGCAGAAGTCCAGCATCGTGGCGCTGCGAGCCCGATCAACCACCTTGTTGGGGTCACCACCGGCGCGCTTGAGATCGTGGCCAACCACGCGCGCCAGGTCGCGGAACTTGGCGGCTTCGTTCGGATCCTGGCGGGGGCCGCGAAATCGCTGGGTGACCATGGTCTCCACCGTCTCTTCGATCTGCTCGCACGTGAACGTCCCGATCTTCTCGGGCGTGAGCATCTTGATCTTCCCGGGCGTGATGTTGCATATGTCGGGGGTCGCCGGCGCCGAATTCAGCTTATTCAATTTATTTGCCAGATCGCACGACAGCTCACCAATGTCGCGAAGGCCAACTTCCCATTGCTGAAAGTGCACCCACGCGGACGCGCCCAGCGCACACAGGAACGGAACCAGCGACCACAGCGGCATGAATCGCCGTACCCGTGCCGCGCCCTGATCGTCGGAACGCGGGCGAATCCACAGATCGATGATCACCAATGCCAGGATGCCTCCGCACGCGACCCCGATGGCGAGACCGACGCTCCAGATGCGACGGTAGACAACGATGCCGAGCACGACCTCGATGATCCCGACCAGCACGACCAGGGCGACGGCGATCGCCGCACAACGTCTCGGTTTGGCAGCACGGCGTTCGCCGAGCGCCTCACGCGGAACCGAGACATCGCCCTCCGGTATGGCCGATGCGGAACAGGACGACGGCATCACCTGGCTCATCGACATTTCGACTTCCTCCATGGCTATGCCCGACGACAGCAAACCACGGGCCATCCAGCGTCAACTACATGGCCAAGCACATCGCGGCGTTAGCCGCTGACACATCCCGGCCGTCGGCTGGCACATGTGCCAGCGGCTCGGCTCGGCCGACTTCGTATCCGCGTCGCCAGGAGCGCCTCATGCTCGCCCAGCGGGGTATTGCGCCCGAGCCCATATTAGCCCGGCATGTGCCGCTGCTCTGCTACCATCGGCGGAATGTCGTCGCAGCGGGAGATCGGTAGTACCGAGACCTTGGCCCTCGAAAGCACCGTCGACGCACCGCCGTCGCAGGAGGACGTCGGCACTGCCGAGACCCTGCCTCTCAAAGGTACCCTCCTCGCCATGTCGCACTTGGGCACCGGCGGCGTCGAGACCCTGCCGCTCGAAGGCGCCATCCGCGCCCTGGCGTCGCAGCCGGCCATGACCCTGCCGCCCGAAGATCCCATCCGCGCCCTGGCGTCGCAGCCGGCCATGACCCTGCCGCGCGACGGCGCGGGCGAGCCGCTGACGCCCGCCGCGGCTCCCCCGGTCACCACATGGGACCGCTACGAGGTCCTCGAGCTCCTCGGCAAGGGAGGCATGGGCTCGGTCTACCGGGCGCGAGATCGCCGCCTCGATCGCACCCTCGCCATCAAGTTCCTGCTCGGCGCCGATCCGAACCTCACGGTGCGGTTCCTCCGCGAAGCGCGCGCGCAGGCCCGCATCGACCACCCCAACGTCTGCCGCGTCTACGAAGTCGGCGAGATCGCCGGCCGCGCTTACATCGCACTACAAATCATCAACGGCCAGCCGCTGCACAAGGCCGCCGCGCGCATGTCGCTCGACGAGAAGGTCGCCGTGATGCGCGACGTGGCGGTAGCGGTCCAGGAGGCGCACCGGCTCGGCATCGTGCACCGCGATCTCAAGCCGGCCAACATCATGGTCGAACGCACCGACGATGGGCGCTGGTTTGCCGTCGTCATGGACTTCGGCCTGGCGCGCGAAGCGACCATCGAGGCCAGCCTCACCGAGTCGGGCACGGTGATCGGCACCCCGGCCTACATGTCGCCCGAGCAAGCGATCGGCGACGTTCATGCCATCGATCGCCGCTCCGACGTCTATAGTCTCGGCGCCACCTTGTACGAGCTGCTGACCGGGCAGCCGCCGTTCGCCACCACGTCGCTGGCCCAGATGCTGGCACAGGTGATTCATGACGATCCGCCGGCGCCGCGCAGCCGGGTGGCGAGCCTGCCCGGCGATCTCGAGACCATCGCGCTCAAGTGCCTCGCCAAGGATCCGACCCAGCGCTACCCATCGGCGCGCGCGCTCGCCGATGATCTCACGCGCTACCTCGATGGCGAGCCGATCCTGGGCCGCCGCTTGTCGCGCTGGCAGCGCCTGCGGCGCTACGCCCGGCGCCGCCGCGCGCTGGTGGTCCTCGGCGCCTGGTCGCTGGTGATCATCCTCGCGGTGGCGTCGCTCGGTGTCCGCGCGTGGCTGATCTCGCGCACGGAGCGCGCACGCACCAACGAGCGCACGCGGCTGGCCCAACAACTTGGCTCGGAGGCCAAGGATATCGAATCGTTCTTGACCTCGGCCTATCAGCGACCGCTACACAACACACGCGAGGACCTGGAACATATCCGCGCACAGATGCGTGCCATCGCCGCGACCCACCATGATCTCGGCGACCTGGGTGACGCCTTCATCCACTACGCGCTCGGCCGTGGCTACCTCGCGCTCCACCAGTGGCGCGAGGCCCACGACGAACTCTCGCGCGCTGCCCTGCTGCAAACTCCCGAGCTGCACGCGGCGCTCGGTCGCGCGCTTGGTGAACTCTATCATCGCGCCCTCGAGGACGCGCGTCATTCGGACGACAAGAGGTGGTTCGCCCGACGCCATCAGGAACTCGTGGAGGAGTATCTGACGCCTGCGCTGGCCGAGCTCCAGCAGAGCCGCGGCGCCAGCGACGACAGCGAGTTACTCGAGGCGCAGATCGCATTCTATCGTGGTGACTTCGCGAACGCCGAGAAGCTCGCGCTCGCGACCACCGCGCGCGCGCCGTGGCTGTTCGAGGGACGAAGGCTCGCCGCCGACGCCGCCTATAGCACCGCGATCAAAGCGCTCGACCACGGCGACTACGACCCCGCGCAGGAAGCGCTCGAGCGTGCTTCGGCGCTGTACGCGGAGGCGAGCGAGTTTGCCTGCAGCGATGCATCGCTGTATCAGCGAGCGGCTGAGACCTGGCTACAGCGCGCCGAGGTCGGCTTCCGCCTGACCAACGAGCCCCGCGAGCCGCTCGCGCACGCGCTCGACGTGATCGACCTCGCCCTGCGCGCCGATCCCGAAGACGCGGCGGCCTACACGACCAAGGCCTACGTGCTGCTCCTCCAGAAACGCAAACTCACGCAAGTCAGTCCCGAGCAACAGCGTCTATTGCTCGACCAGAGCGAGCAGGCGGCGGCGCGCGCCGTCAAGCTCGATCCAGGCGACGCGGCCACCTGGGATGGGCTCGGCATTGTCCACTACTACCTCGGAACGTACGAGTATAGCCACGGCCACGGCCACGGCCAGGGCGAGGGGGCCTCCTGGTGGAGCCGCGCGCGCGACGAGTTCGCCCAGGAGCTGGCGATTCACCCCAACGATCCGCAGGCCAATAGCCACCTCGGTATGGCGCATCGCTTCCTCGGTACCAGCCTCGATGAGGCCGGTCGCGACCCGATGCCCGAGTATCAGGGGGCGCTGCGCAGCTACGAGCGCGCGGCCACGCTCGATCCACAATACCTCAAGGCGTGGACCAACCAGGCCGACCTCTACGTGACGATCGTGGAGCATGACCTCGCAGTCGGGGCTGATCCGGAAGCCGCCGTCGACCACGCCCTCCACGCCGGCGAGCGCTGTCTCGCGATCGATCCCCACTACTACGCGGCGCTCGACACCATGGCGCAGGTCCAGCTCGCGCACGCACACTACCTCGTCGATACGGGGGGTGATCCAACCGCGGCGCTGGCAAACGCGCGCGCCTATCTCGCCCGCTCCGAATCGGCCCAACCAAGATCGTTCACGATCTGGTTCGATCGCTTCGCCATCGCCGGTGCGGAGGCGAAGTTCCGGCTGCGCGAGGGTGCCGATCCTACGAGTTCGATCGTCGCAGGACGCGCCGCGCGCGAGGAAGCCCTGCGACTACGCTCCGACTCCATCGACTTCTATATCGAGGCTGCACGGTTCGCACTCCAGGAAGCCGCGTGGGCAGCGCGTACCGGAGGTGAAGTGACGGCACTCCTGGACCAGGCGCGCGCCAGCGCCGAAAAGGCGATCACGATCGACAGCCAGTTTGCCGACGCCCAGCTCGCCGCGGCCGAGGTTTGCCTGGAGATCGCCAAGGCGCAGCGATCACGAACGATCGCCGAGCGTGGCATCGCCCATGTGGATCAGGCGCTGAAGCTCAATTCGCAGCTCTCCCAGGCGCCGAAGCTGCGAGCCGAATTGTTGCGGGTGAGTGCCCGGTAGGGTGATGACCGGTGTCACCAACCCGTCAGTCCACAAACCCGGGATCACGGCTGCGGGCAGTCTTTGTCAGGATCCACACATCGATCCGGATCGGGAGCGGGGAAGGACAATGCCGCAGGCTCTACGGGTGCAGCACGACCACCAGTACTACGTCCTGCCGAAACAAAAGGACGACCCAGAGAACTACGATTACTAGCGTTCACGTTTTCCATCTGCATTTGCTCTCTCCCTCAGCAAGCTGCAGACCACCCGCCGAGAGCGTCGAATCCAGTCACGTCACGGTCTTGGCCCGTGGCACGTGCCGCTGATCGCCTGGCACATGTGCCATCCCCCGCGAGGTACCGGCCCGTCATCGCCGACCCCGCGACGACCGTGCCCGCCGAGGCGGCCTTGCGAACGTATCGCCGAGGCGATCACGTCATCTGCGACGCTCGCGGCCGTGCGCGAGGCCCGCACCACCGTTTCCGCTACCGGCGGACCGGACGTTGCCCACGCCATCACCGACGGCCTGCCGTGACCCGCTGCCAGCAGGGAGCCCGATGGCCGCGTCGAGGAGGTCGGCGAGGTCTCAGGCCGCGCCCATCGCCCTCCGTTCGCCGACGGCGGACCGCGCCTTCACCTGGCAGGGTGAGGGTAGGATCTTCACATACGTTGGAACACGTGGCCGGGCTTACCGTAGACGGTACTCACGGAGCGCCGATACTCGGATGAACCAGCAGCCTGCCGGCTATCTCAAAACATACGTATCGCCATTTTCTTTCCCTGCTTCAATACGTTCGGACGATAGCAGCCAGCTACCGGCGACCCGCTCTGCCCCAGGGCACCTCGAGGCACGTGCCGCTGATCACCTGGCACACCTGCTACCTCTGGCGACATACCGGCCATGGCACCCACGCGAGTATATTCGGCGCCGCCGCGTGGATTCCCGGACCCTCCCCCCCAGCATCACCAGCCAGCGCGACGGTCGCGACGACGAAGCCGTCCCGGGCGTCATCGTGGTGTTCTCGGGCGGCGTGCCCCGCGCGCGCATCATGACGCTCGCGTCGGGCCCGCTCGAGATCGGCCGCAGCGACGCCGGCCCCGGCAAGGTCGAGGACGGCCGCGTCTCGCGCCGGCACGCGCTGGTGGTGTTCGAGGGCGGGCGTTGCATCGTCACCGATCTCGGCAGCCAGAACGGCACCTTCGTCGACGGCGAGCCGATCACGCCGCGCATCCCGACGGTGGTCCAGCGGGTCATCCGCATCGGCGACTCGCTCCTGGTGCCGTGCGCCGACGTCCGGCCGTTCGAGCGCGCGGGCGTGCACACCGTCGACGGCTTCGTGCGCGGGCCGGCGATGCAGGCCGTCCTCGAGGAAGCCGCGCGCGCCGCGCAGAGCGGCACGACGCTGCACGTGCGCGGCGAGAGCGGCACCGGCAAGGAGGGCGTCGCGCAGGCGTTTCATCGCGCGAGCGCCCGCGGAGGGAAGCCACTCGTGGCCGTCAACTGCGCCGCCATCCCCCACGCGATCGCCGAGCGCCTGCTGTTCGGCGCCAAGCGCGGCGCCTACTCGGGCGCGGAGGCCGACGCTCCCGGCTACATCCAGGAGGCCGACGGCAGCACGCTGTTCCTCGACGAGATCGCCGAGCTCGACCTGCAGGTCCAGGCCAAGCTCCTGCGCGTGCTCGAGTCCAAGGAGGTGCTGTCGCTCGGCGCGTCGAAGCCGCGCAAGGTCGACTTCACGTTCTGCTCGGCCACGAACAAGGACCTGCGCGCGCTCGTGTCCGCCGGCACGCTGCGCGAGGATCTGTACTTCCGCGTGGGCCGGCCGGCGGTCACGCTGCCGGCGCTGCGCAACCGGCCCGAGGAGATCCCCGCGCTCATCGCGCAAGAGCTGGCCAAGCTGTCGACGATGGCCAAGCCGCACGTCTCGCTCGTCGAGCAGTGCCTGCTCCGCCCGTGGCCGGGCAACGTGCGCGAGCTGCTCTCCGAGATCCGAACCGCCGCGCAGGCCGCGCAGGTCGATGGCAATCGCATCGCCGCGAACCACCTCCCCGCGACGGCGGGCAGCGTGTTCGGTCATGCCATGCCCGACCCCCGCTCGATCTCATCGGGCGCCCACGCCGCCCCGCTCTCGGAGGGCGCCCGCAAGCGCGTCCAGCGCGACGATGCCGAGTGGCGCATGCGCATCGAGGAGTCGCTGCGCGCCAACGCCGGAAACGTCGCGGCTACCGCGCGCTCGCTCGGGCTGCATCGCACGCAGCTGCGCCGGATGGTCGAGCGCTACGGCATCGCCCTCGACCCGGTCGCCAGTTCCCGCGACGACGACGCCGACTCGTGACAAGCGCCCCGTCCCGTGGGGTGTCTCGCCGGAACTCCCACGGACCGGCGCGCTGGGGCCGCCGTCACGGCTCGAGGACGACCTTGCCGAACGCCGCACGCGCCTCGAGCAGGCGGTGAGCGGCGGCGGCCTCGGCCAGCGGTAACACCTGGTGGACGACCGGCTCGAGCCGCCCGGCGGCGACATGCGACAGCACCGCGAGCAGGTCCGCCTTGCTGCCCATCGTCGAACCGAGCACCTCGATCTGCCGGAAGAAGATGTGGCGTAGATCGATCGCGGGGTGAAAGCCCGCCGTCGCGCCGCACGTCACGATGCGCCCGCCATTCTTGACCGCGCGAATGCTGTGGGCGAACACCTCGCCGCCCACGTGCTCGATCACCACGTCGACCCCGCGCTTGCCGGTCAGGGCGCGGCACTCGGCGGCGAAGTCCGCCTTCGTGTAGTTGATGACGACCTCGGCGCCGAGCGCCTTGCCGCGCGCGGCCTTGTCGTCGGTCCCGGCGGTCGCGATCACGCGCGCGCCGTACAGCTTCGCGATCTGGATCGCCGCGACGCCGATCCCCGAGCCCGCGCCGTGCACGAGCACGGTGTCGCCCGGCGCGACCCGCGCCTTGTGGACGACCATCTGCCAGGCGGTCAAGAACGGCAGGATCGCCGAGGCCGCGTGGGGGAAGTCCAGGCGCTCGGGGTACGGCGCGAGGTTGACCTCGGGGACGACGATGTACTCGGCGTAGCCGCCCTGCTTGTGCTCGCCCAGGATCGAGTAGAACCGGCACAGGTTGTCATGGCCGCCGAGGCACGCCTCGCAGCGGCCGCACGACAGCCCCGGCGAGACGACGGTCTTCGCCCCGACCGTTGCGGTCGTGCCCGGCCCCACCGCGTCCACGACACCGGCGATGTCCGCGCCGAGCTGGTGCGGGAACTCGAGCTTGAACGCCGGTCCGCCACGGCGCGTCCAGAGGTCGAGGTGATTGAGCGCCACCGCTCGCACGCGGACCCGCACCTCGCGCGGCCCGGGCACGGGGAGGTCCCGCTGCTCGAGGTGAAGGACCTCCGGCCCGCCGTGCTCTCGCATGACCATCGCCGTCATCGTCATGCAGGTCACGGTAGCCCCTGGGCCGGGGGTTCGAAAGACACGGGCCGCCGAACCGTCGATCTGGGTGGACGAAACGCGGTAGAACGACCGTATGAGGGTCGTCGCGGTACCGTGCCTCAAGGACAACTTCGCGTATCTCGTGATCGATGGCGATGGCCAGTGCGCCGTCGTCGATCCGGGAGAAGCGCCCCCGGTGGAGGCCGCGCTCGTGCGTGAGAACGTGCAGCTCAAGGCGATCTGGGCCACCCACCACCACCACGATCACGTCGGCGGCATCCCCGAGCTGGTCGCCAGGCGGCCCGGCCTCGAGGTCGTCGTCGGGGTCAAGGACGCGCCGCGCACCCCGCACGTGACGCGTACGGTCGACGATGGCGACGAGGTCACGCTCGGAACCTTGCGCGCCCGCTGCATCCACAACCCCGGCCACACCCTCGGCGCGATCACCTTCGTCGTCGAGGGCTGCGCGTTCACCGGCGACACGCTGTTCGGCGGTGGCTGCGGCCGCGTGTTCGAAGGTGACCCGGCGATGATGCACGCGTCGCTGATGCGGCTCGCCGCGCTGCCGCCCGAAACCAAGGTCTACTTCGGGCACGAGTACACCGCGTCGAACCTGCGGTTCGCGTCCGCGGTCGAGCCCGACAACGCGGCCGTGGCCGAGCGTGCGAAGTCGCTCGCGACCCCGTCGACGCCGTCGACGATCGCCGCCGAACGCGCGACCAATCCGTTCCTGCGCAGCGCCGAGCCGAAGGTCACCGACGCCGCGAAGCGCCGGGGCGCCGCCGGTGATCCGGTCAGCGTGTTCGCGGCCGTCCGCGCCTGGAAGGACAACTTCAAGTGACCGGCCGGGCGAGCTGGCCGCCATGACCGAGCCCAGCGACCTCGAGCTGCTCGATCAGTGGCGCAACGGCGATGCCGATGCGGGCCAGGCGCTGTTCCAGCGCCACTTCGACAGCATCTACGGGTTCTTCGAGACCAAGTGTGAGGCCGACGCCGACGAGCTCGTGCAGTCGACCTTCCTCGCCTGCTTGCGCGCGCGCGATCAGTTCCGCAAGGAGTCGAGCTTCAGGACCTACCTGTTCACGATCGCGCGGCACGAGCTGTACCGTGTGCTGCGCGGCCGCCAGCGCGACGGCGCGCGCCTCGACTTCGAGCTGTCGTCGATCGCCGAGCTGATCTCGACGCCGGGCACCCGGATCGCCCGCAACCAGGAGCACCAGCACCTGCTCGAGGTGCTCCGCCAGCTCCCCGTCGAGCAACAGACGCTGCTCGAGCTGCATTACTGGGAGGACATGGAGATCGCCGATCTCGCCGAGGTGTTCGAGATGCCGGCCGCGACGATCCGGACCCGGCTGCACCGCGCGCGAAAGGCGCTGCGCGAGAAGATGGAGCACAAGGCTCCCCCGCGGGCGCTCGAGACCCTCGAGACCATGGACGAGTGGGCGCGCGGCCTGTCGCGGCGCCCCGCCAGGTAACCGGGCCGGCCAGGAAACCCTCCAGTTTTCAAGGCACTGGGCAAAGCCCACATTTCTTGACCCGGGCCTGACACAAATCGCGGGCCGCGGCATCTACCAGAGCGCCCGAAACGGATCCGGGCGAAAGGTAGCGCTCGTATGTTCCTCCGCATTTCTACTCTCGCTGCTGTGATGGTGCTCGGTGTGGGTTGTGTGGCCAGCGATATCGATGAACCGCGGGTCGGAGCCGTTCAGCAAGACATCGGCGGCTGCGACGTGTTCATGTGTGGCACCAACTCGCCGGTGATCGCCCAGTTCGGATTCTGGGACTTGAACCTCTCTTCGACGCTGGGCGCGGCCGGCCTGGCGAACAACGTCGGCATGCAGGTGCTCGGCTTCGTCCAGAACAACACCCTCTACCTGCCCCGGGTCCTCCGAGGAAAGCTCACCGCGAGCAACGGCGTGACCACGCTGGCGGGCAACGCGCTGGTCGGTGGCTACTTCTACCTCAAGAATGGCAGTCGCACGTTCGAGCTCAAGGTCAGCGCGGTCGGCACCGTCGATTCGTGGGCGCAGCCGGCGTCGGGAACCCCGCACGTCACGCTCGAGACCTACCAGCTCGACTGGGCCGAGTTTTTCGGCTCGCCCCCGGAGCGGTTCCAGAACATGTGCCCCAACCCGCCCTCCAAGGACAACCCCGACGCGCTCACGATGATCGGGAGCACGGCGTTCCAGACCCTGCTGTTCGAGGGTGATCGGATCGACGCGAAGGGCAGGCGCGACACGACCGTCGACCGGTCATGGTTCAACCTCGGGTGTGCCGGCAGCGCGCTCGCGAAGATGGCGCTCACCGGTCACACCCAGGGCGCGTGGGACGCAGGCACGTTCAACACCACGCTGGCCGAGCGCACGACGATGCTGAAGATGCTGACCGCCGACTATTGCGGAGACGGCACGGTGTTCACGGTCGGCGGCCAGCCGCTCAACTGGGAGGATGATCACGGGACGATGAAGCTCATCTCCGCCCCGGCAAACCTCGTACGCGAGGCGCGCTGGAACGAGACCGGCGCGGTCTGCCTCGACAAGCCACGCGTCGATGTCCACCCGACCACAAACAGCATCGCCGAGTTCGGCTCGCCCTCCAACATCTACCAGAAGGCGATGAGCCAATGCGCCCTCAGCGGCAAGGTGATCCCGCCATGTGACGGCGGCACGTTCGACCTCGCCGGCTACCACCTGCTGTCGGCGACGCCGCTCTAGCGGCGCCCTGTGGCCCGCCGGTGGCCTGAGTTCAGCGGTTACGCCGCGCGATGGCCTCCAGCTCGCCCGCGATCGCATCGTAACCGCCGGCGGTGCGGTACCACGCCGCGGCGTCCCCGGCGAGCTGGCTCGCCTCCGCCGGATCCGACGACGCCACGAGGCGCGCCAGCAGCCCCTTGGCGCGGGCGACCCGCCGCAGGTAATACGGCGCCTGCTTGATCACGGTGAGCTGGTCGTAGATCGCCAGCGCCGAACGCAGGTTCGCGATCGCGTCCTTGGGCCGGTGCAGCTGGTCGGCGCAGATCGCGGCGAACAGCAGGCCATCACCGGCGTAGAACTTGGTCCACCACTCGCCCTGCAGTCCCTCCGCCGCGCGGCGAGCTTGTCCGGTGGCGTCGTCGAGCTTGCCGTCGAGCGCCGTGAGATAGGCCAGCGCGATCGGCTTGCGCTCATTGGCAACCCGCTGCATGGACGCGCGTGCCTCGGCCGGGTCGCCCCGCTCCTCTGCCAGCCAGCCGAGCTCGTACGCACACTGGCTTGCCAAGCTCTGAGCTTCCTTGGCATGGAACGCGTGGACGCGCTGGCACATCTCGCGGATCTGCGACGCAGCCACGTCGGGCTTCGCCACGAACACCGAGCTCTTGTAGACTGCCTCGAGTGTCCTGATATGGTTCGGCCCCAACAGCGACACCAGCGTGTCGCGCTCGCGAATGAACAGCCGATCGCGTTCGGCCGGTTGCTCGGCGATCAACGCCAGATTCCCGAACGCCGAGACCAGCTCGACGTCGCCGTCGCGCGTCCGCGGCTCGTCGATCGCCTTGGCGAACCACGCCCGGGCGTCGGCCTTGTCTCCCGCGGACATCCGCGAGACCCCGATGTTGTTGTAGAGCAGCGGCCGCTCGAACGACGCCGCCGCGCCGAGCCGGCGCGCGAGGTGCTCGACGTACGGGACCGCGCCCAGGACCTCCGCGGCGTTCGCCGGCAAGCGCGCCTTGGGGGTCGTGGTGATGCCGAAGATCTCGCGCGCGTACGCCTCGACAAACACGACCTCGTCGCCCGCATCGATCGCCGTCGTCGCCGCTTGATCGAGCAGCGAGATCGCACGTGCGGCTTCGTTGCGCTTATCCAGATCGAGCCCCTGCACCAGGGATGCGCGCGCGACGAGCGGCAGGTAGCCGAGCGCGCGGCTCTGCGCGACCACCGCCGCGGCGGCCGCCTCCACGCTCGGATCCGCCGCCTGGGCCAGCACGCGCAGCCGGGCCACCTCGTTCGCGAGCGCGTTCACGCGTGGCGCGATGTCCGGCGGCGGCGGCTCGACCGCGTTCGCCAGCGTCTCGGTGAGGCAGCGCTCGGTGTCCGGCAGGCTGCGCGTCGCGACGATCGCGTTCGATAGCCGCTCGCTCGGCACACTCGCCAGCAGATCCACCACGGTCTCGAGGCTGACCCGCGCGCGGCCCAGGCAGCTCAGGTTGCGCTCGTAGAGCTGCGCGGTCAGCTCGCCGCGCTCGTTCGCCAGGCACGCGGTGTGGTGCGACGCCGCCCAGCGATCCGCGTAGTTCGCCAGCTCGCCGTCGAGCCGGCCTGCCTCGCCCTGGCCGTAGGCCCCGAGCGTCTGGAGGTGGCCGACCATCTGCGCGCGCGCCGCCGGGCGGAACGTCCGGGTGATCTCCTCGCGCGAGCCCGAGCACGGCTCGACGGCGTGGCTCGACGCGCGCAGGTTGCCGATCACGAACGCCGCGGTGGTCGCGGCGACGGCCCCTCCCACGATCAGGCGGCGCCGCCAGATCGTCGCCGGATCGCGTGCGAGCGCGCGCAACAGGTCCGTCATCGCCGGGAACCGGTCCTTGGCCTCGCGCGCCGTCCCGCGAACGAGGATCGCCTCGATCCACCTCGGCAGATCGGCGTCCTTGCCGTCGGCGTTGCGCCCGGTGAGCGCCTCCCGCAGCGAGACGCAGAACGCGTACTGATCGACCGCCGCGGTCAGCGTGCCGCCCTCGGCTTGCTCCGGCGGCATGTACCTGGGCGTGCCCGCGCCGCGCGTCAGATCCGAGCTGGGGGGCGCGACCCCGGCGGCACCGCCGGCATCGTCCGCCGGCCGGACATCATTGCGCGCCAGCCCGAAGTCGAGCACGCGGACCCGACCGTCGTCGCCGCGGATCGCGTTGTCGGGCTTGAAGTCGCGGTGGATCACACCCGCCGCGTGGGCGGCGGCGAGGCCCTCCCCGGCGGCGCGGTAGATCGCCACGATCTCGCGCAGCGTCCGCGGCGTGCGGCAATACGCGCGCAGGTTCTGCCCGCGCACCCACTCCATCACGATGTAGACCTGCTCGTCGACGACGCCGACGTCGTGGACCGTCACGACGTTGGGGTGCGAAAGCTTCGCCAGCGCCTGACCCTCGAGCTGGATCCGATCGCGGGCGGCCTGCATCGTCGCCTTGACCAGCTTGATCGCGACCCGGCGCTCGAGCTCGGGATCCCACGCGCCCCACACCACGCCCATGCCGCCGGCCCCGACCATCTCGAGCAGGTGGTACCGCCCGAGGTGAACCTGCTCGGCCTGGCCGAACAGCTTGTTGCCGATCCGCGTGCGCGCCACCGCGCGGGCGAGCCGATCCGCCTGGGGGCGCCCGCCGATCCGCGGCGCCTCGGTCTGGGCGGGCGCGGCGGTCTCCACCGTGACGGCGCCCGCCACCGTCGCGGCGACGTGCGGCGCTTCGGTCTCGGCGTGCCCGAGCGAAGGCGCTGGTTCGTCCTGGTCCCCCGACGGCATTGCCCGCAGGATATCCGATCACCGCGCAGCGAACAGGCTGCGCGTCCGCGCAGTCACGCCGGGGCTAGCGCCGCGGTGCCGTCAGCAAGTCGAAGTCTTCGAGCATCTCCTGCCGGGTCGCGCGCAGCGCTGCGGCGGCGCCCTCCAGCACGCCCAGCGAGTAACAGACCTCGGGCGTGCGGGCAGTCTCGGGCAACGCGCTGATCCCGATGATCTCCGTCATCGTCAGGTCGGTCGCCATGCGGAGCTGGTGGACCGCCTTGGCGATCATCGAGCGAAGGGCGTCGTCGGACATTCACCATGCTACCACATGCTCGGCACCTACCCGAACATGCAGGTCGCACGCGCCCGGCGGCGGCTACACTCGGCAGGTGCGGTTCGCGATCCGAGCGGCGAGGCTCGCCGACGCCGAGGGCATCGCGCGTGCCCACACGGCGAGCTGGCAGACCAGCTATCGCGGCATCCTGCCCGACGCGGTGCTCGAGCGAATCAACATCGACCAGCGCGCGGCGAGCTGGCGCCGGACGCTGCAAGATCGCTCGATCTTGACCCTCGTCGCCTACGACGTCACGCACCACGACATCGTCGGGTTCTGCGACGCCGGACGAACCCGCGGCGACAGCCCCTACGCCGCCGAGATCTACCGGATCTACATCGAGCACCACGCCAAGCGCTACGGCCTCGGCCGCGAGATGTTCGAGCAGGTGGTCGACTGGCTGCGCACCCAGGAGCTGCGCTCGCTGATCATCTGGGTGCTCGATAACAATCACCATGCCCGCCGGTTCTACGAGGCGATGGGCGGCCGCACCGGCGCGCGCATGGCGTCGACGGTCTCCGGCTTCCCGGTCGTCGAGCTATCCTATGTGTGGGACCGGCTGTAACCGAGTTCGGTGACGCTCGGGCGAGCCCCGCTCACTCCCACGACTTGATATCGTCGGCCGTGCCTCCCTTGCCGTCCTCGCCGGCCGAGATGACCGCGAGCCCCCTGGCGCCGGCCATCGTGGGTCCGCACATCATCCGGTAGGGCCGGCCCCATGGATCCAGCGTATCATTGTCAGTCATATACGCATTCAACTCTTCGAGCTTGTCCGGACAGGCCTTGTCGGGGTGCGCCGCCAACCACTGCGGATATGCCTCGACCGCGTACTTCTTCGCCTTCAGCTTCGCGAGCTCGGCCTTCGATGCACCGATCATCTGCGAGGCATGCGCCGCGTGGTGCGTCATACACGCCCCGAGCTCGGGTTGATCCTTGGCCCCGGCGACGCAGGTGCGCAGCTCGGCGGGCCACTGATCCTTGATGCACTGCGCGACAACCTGCGAGGCCTCGTCGGGACTTGCCAGCTGCGGGATGTGCGTCGAAGCCTTGTGGATCGCTTCTTCACAGCTCGGCGTACCGCCGCAGCCGGCGATGCTCATGGCTCCGATCGCGATCACGAGCAACACGCGCATGGCTACCTCGGACGGTACCCTAGCACGCCGTGGCCGCACCCCGGCAGCCACGCGGTCCATGCGGTAGACGAGCGGCGGTCTGCGCACCGGCGACAACCCGCGAGCCCGGGTCGGCTACCATGGCCGCCGCGACGCGCGCCCTCCACGAGCAGAACCGCAAGAGCTGGAACCACGCCACGGTGGCCCACAACAGCCACAAGGGGAACCAGGCAGCGTTCCTCCGCGGCGGCGGGTCCACGCTGTTCCCCGAGGAGCTCGAGCTGCTCGGCGATCTCACCCACCAGCGGCTGGTCCACCTCCAGTGCAACGCCGGCCAGGACACGCTGTCGCTCGCCGCCCGCGGCGCCACCGTCACGGTCGTCGATATATGATGGGGCACTCGCGCTCCGCCGCGACGCGTTGGTGCCCCCAGGACCTTCTTCGGCGACTTGAAAGCCGGTTGTTAGATCTGCAGTCAGGCTAGATTTCAATCACGCGGTACAAGATCCCGTCGCCCATCACCGAGCCTTCGGCGGAGCCTGGAGCGGGACCGGCTCCAGGACCCTGCCCCTCGATGACGGGAAGCCTCTCGACTCGAGCGGACGCGCCAGCCGGACGGTCCAGGGCCGCGTCGTCAGGACGCCGTGGCCCATCTGATCGGCAGCCTGGCGCGCCACCGGTTGTTCGTCCTTGACCTGGGTCACCTGCGGCGAAGTTCGCTGCACGTAGAGATGGCCGATGTATACGATCTGATCTTCGGGCTGGAGGTCGATCTGGACTGGCACCTCGATACCCGTCCTACCGCGGTTGGTCATCGCGACGACGCCCCGGAGATACAGCCTCCCATGACCTCGCGGGATCTCGATGAAGAAGGCCCCTTCGAACGGCAAGTATACCGAGCGGTGAACGCTTCCGTCCTCCCAGAGATCAGGACCAAACGGGCGCGCCAGATCGGTCGTGAAGACGCCGTACATCCGATCGCGCGCGGCGCCCACCATCACGACGCGAGAAGAGCCCGCGCTCTGCTGCTCGACCGGCGGGATCAGGCTCAACGCCCCGACGATCGCGACGGTGCCTTCCCGGGGCCGCGCGCCCGGGGTGATCTCGTTCCAGCTGGGGCTCATGCACGCCGCCGCCACCAGCCACAGCGGCAGGGACAGGTGCCCGGCTGTCACTGCGTGCCTCGACCCGAGGCCGCCACGAGGCGCTCCCACGACGTGCCTTGCACCGCGTTCCACAGCGCTTGCGAACGTTCGGCGCTGCCCGCATCCCCCTGCGCGACGATGCGATACTTGCTCAACCATCCCGGCTTCTCGAGGCGCAGCGTGCCGAGATCGTAGACGCCGGGGCGCGTGATGTAGATGCGGCTGGCCACGCGGGCGCTGTCATCCAGGAGCCAACGAGTTCGACCGCGCTCCAGGAGGTCCAGCTCGTAGACCCCCGGGCTCAGGTGGATCAAGAAGTTGCCGCCTTTGACCGATCGTCTCTCGAACACCCGAAACAGGAACTCATCCGTGGCCCAAGAGACATTTCCTCGCGCCGCCGGATCGACGCGTCGAAAATAGATCGTGTCGATATCGGTGGCAAACAGGCCTCCTTCATTTTGGATGGTCACGAACACCAGCGAGTATTCGGGACCCAGCGGCTCCGTCGCGCGCAGCGGCTTCAGCGCGTAGATCGGATCGCTCAGGCGGAAACATGCGCTGTGCAAGATCGCCACGAGCGGAACGACAAGCAGCGCTCGGTTCATAGCAAGCTCCCCAGGAGTCCGAACGGTGCGAGATCGATGGTCAGGAACGCGGCGCGCGCGGGCAGCACCTCGGCGCGCAGCCCCAACCCCAAGATCACGGAGTAGATGCGGATCACGCCGCCCGCGACCGGCCCGGCCTCGACGCCCCCCACCTCGGGCCAGCGCGCGCCGCCGATGGCCAGCAGGTCGAAATAGCTGACATGTACGCCGGCGCCGAGGGTGACGTCGAAGGCAAGCTCATTGCGATCGCCGCGGATCCCACCGCCACCCACCAGAAAGACCAAGCGCGAGAACACCCCCTCCCGCGCCAGCGGTGGCAAGCGAAACAACCCGCGCAGGGCCATGGGCCCGCCGATGGCGACCTCGGCGCGTAGCCCGATCGACAGCGTCCGCCAGCTCACGCCGCTGTAGTGCTCGTACTGCGCGCCCGGCTGTGCGATTGCCACACGCTCGACGCCCGCGGGTCCTGCGACCGCGCGGAGCCGTGGCGTCGTCTCGGCGCACTGATCGGTCACGGCGACGCGATTGCTCACATTGGCGCCGAGGTCCTCGACCCGCTCGAGCTCGAGCGCGACCGTCCCGGCACACGTGAGCGCCCCGGGCTCGACGACGAGCTCCTGCGGCGCGAAGAACTCGGCGCGCTTGCCGACGCGCAGATACTCGAGCCGGTACGTGCCGGCAGGCGCGTTGACCCAGAAATAGCCGTCATCGTCCAGGGTCGCCTCGAGCACCTGCGCGCCGCGCCGTAGCTCGAGCCCGAGCGGTTCCCCGCCGACCGCCGCGCGCGCGGCACCGAGGGACACCTCGCTATTACCCGCGCGTAACCGCAAGCGGCCTCCCACGACCCCGCTCGGCTCGGCGCGAGCAGACCCGACCAGACCGCATAACAGCGTTACCCTTAGGAGATGCTTGGATGTCATGCGAACCGCCTGGCTCGATACACTACGCGATCCCTGGCCCGGCCGTCAGAGCGACTCCGGGCGGCGCGCGGCCAGTGGTCGAGCGGCCCACACCTGCGACGCATGAGCGCTGCTAGGAAATCTCCTCACCGAAGTGTCGGCGCAGAATTCGTCGGCTAGCTCACGCGGAGGCAGGTCGATGGCGCGACGGGCGACGATCTGACTGACGAGGATCGGTTGACCGGCCACTGCCTCGCGTACAATGAACAAGCGGGTGAGACCGACGCGTCGGGCACCAGGAGCGCTTCGAGCGCTTCGAGCGCTACTGGGTGGGGAGATCGGCTCACACCTGGTCTGCCATTGCGAAGCGGCCTTGTTGTCCCCCCGTCGAGGCGGGAGGAGGTTGAAGTACCCATGAAGCTCCCGGATCTGCTCGGCGATCGATTCGAGATCGAGCAAAAGATCGCAACCGGCGGCATGGGCGAGGTCTTCCGCGCTCGCGATCTCGTCTCGGGCGAGGCGGTGGCCATCAAGGTCATGTCCGATCGGCAAGATCGCGGCACCGCGCGCTTCGTGCGGGAAGTCGAGCTGCTCGCGGAGCTGGCACATCCCGGCATCGTCCGCTACGTCTCGCATGGCGAGACGCCGTCGGGGCAGATCTTCCTGGCCATGGAGTGGCTCCACGGCGAAGATCTCAAGGACCGCCTCGACCGCGCACCGCTCACGATGAGCGAGGCCGTCACGCTGGCGACGCGGGTCGGCGAGGCGCTGGGTGCGGCGCATGCGCGCGGGATCGTGCACCGCGATCTCAAGCCAAGTAACCTGTTCCTCCCGGGCGGTTCCATCGAGCAGGTCAAGGTGCTGGACTTCGGGATCGCGCACCGCGAGGGGCGGACACCGCTGACGCAGACCGGGGCGGTGCTCGGGACGCCTGGGTACATGGCGCCGGAGCAGGCGCGCAACCACGGCGTGATCGACGCACGAACGGATGTGTTCGCGCTGGGGTGCGTGCTGTTCCAGTGCTTGACGGGGACGCCCACGTTCGAGGGTGACAGCGCCGCCGGGATCCTGGGCAAGATCTTGTTCGGCGAGGCACCGCGGGTCAGCACGCTGTGGTCCGAGGTGCCCGAGGATCTGGACGCGCTGGTCGCGCAGATGCTGGCGAAGGAGCCCGCGCTGCGGCCGAGCGACGGGGCCAACCTGGCGGCGGCGCTGGCCGCGCTCCGGCCCCTGGTGCACAGCGCGGCCGTGGCGCCGAGCACGCGCCCGGGGAAGTCGTCGGCGATCACGGTCGGCGAGCGACGGCTCCTGTCGGTGGTGGTGGTGGGGAGCGCCGCGGCGGGTAACGTCCCGGGCGACGAACCCCTCGACGACGTGCTCCGCGAAGCGATCGAGCCGTACAGCGGCCGGCTGGAGCAGCTCGCGGAGGGGTCGACGATCGTCGTGCTCGAAGCGGACCGGCAGGTGGCGACGGATCAGGCGGCGCAGGCCGCGCGCTGTGCGCTCGCGATGCGCGCGTTCACGAAAGGTCGGCCCATCGCGATCGCCATGGGTCGCGCCGAAGCGACGCAGAAGCTGCCCGAAGGCGACGTGATCGACCGGGCCTGCCGGCTGGCTTCGGGCCTGGCGAGCGCGACGGGGGACCTCCCGCCGATCGCGCTGGACGACGTGACCGCGGGCCTGCTCGACGCGCGGTTCGACGTGATCGAGCACGAGGCCGGGCTGATCCTGTCCGGCGAGCGCGCGCTGATGCAGGGCGCGAGGACGCTCCTGGGCCGACCGACCTCGTGCGTGGGGCGCGACTGGGAGCTCGGCGCGCTGGCGGGGATCCTCGATGACTGCATCGACGAGTCGATGGCGCGGGTCGTGGTGGTGACGGCGGGGGCGGGCATGGGCAAGTCACGGCTGGCCGCCGAGTTCGTGGGCCGCATCGGGCAGCGCAGCGAGGAGGTGGCGATCTGGGTGGGTCGGGGCGACTCGTTACGAGCCGGCTCGACGCTGGATCTGCTCGGCCAGGCATTGCGAGCGGCGCTCGGCATCCAGGGCGGCGAGCCGCTGCCGGAGCGCCGGAGCAAGATCCGGGCGCGGGTGGCAGCGCACGTGACCGCGAGCGAGCAGAAGCGGGTGACCGAGTTCCTGGGCGAGCTCGTCGGCGTGCCATTCCCCGACGACGATGACGACGGCGCGCAGCTCCGGGCGGCGCGGCAGGACGCGCAGCTCATGAGCGAGCAGATGCGCAAGGCGTGGATGGACTTCCTGGAGGCGGAGACCTCCGTGCATCCGGTCCTGCTCGTGCTCGAAGATCTGCACTGGGGGGATTTTGGGACCGTGCGGTTCATCGATACGGCGCTGCGAGACCGCTGCGCGCGGCCGTGGATGGTGCTCGCGCTGGCGCGGCCCGAGGTCTACGAGGTGTTTCCCAGGCTGTGGGCGGAACGCCAGCACGTCCAGGAGATCCGCCTGAAGGAGCTGGGCCGCAAGGCGGGCGAGCGGCTGGTGCGGCAGGTGCTCGGCGATGCGGTGGGGCCCGAGACGATGGAGCGCCTGGTGACCCAGGCCGATGGCAACGCGTTCTATCTGGAGGAGCTGATCCGCGCGGTGGCCGAAGGCAAGGACAAGATCCTGCCGGAGACCGTGCTGGCCATGGTCGAGACCCGGATCGGGCGGCTCGCGGTCGAGGCGCGGCGGGTGCTGCGCGCCGCCAGCGTGTTCGGCGAGGTGTGCTGGGAGAGCGGCGTGATCGTCCTCCTGGGCGGCGCCATGGGGGCAACGCTGGTGGGCGAGTGGCTCACCAGGCTGGTCGAGCAGGAGACGCTGGCGGTGCGGCCCGAGAGTCGGTTTCCCGGGGAGCGCGAGTTCGCGTTCCGGCACGCGCTGCTCCGCGAAGGTGCCTACGCGACGTTGACCGAACCGGACCAGCGGCTCGGGCAACGCCTGGCGGGCGAGTGGCTCGAGCAGCACGGCGAGGAGGATCCCATGGTGCTGGCCGGGCACTTCGGGCGCGGAGGAGAAGGTGCGCGAGCGGCGAGCTTCTATCTGCACGCGTCGGAGCAGGCCCACCATGTGCTCGACCTGGACGCCACCATGGCCCGTGCCGATCTCGGCCTCGGCTGCGCGCCTCCGCACGACCTCCGGATCGCGCTGCTTGGCATGCGCTGCGAAGCGGCTTGTCAGGGCCTGCATCTGATCAGCGTCGCGATGCCCGACGCCGAGGAGTTGATGCGCTCGGCGCCGCGAGGCTCCATCCCCTGGGCGCAGGGGATCAGCGCGTATATCGAAGGCACGATGATGGCCGGCAGGATCCCCGACCTCCTGGCGGCGATCGCGCTGCTCCGGGAGATCGACCCTGCCCCCGAGGCTGCGGGGAGGATGGCGCTCCCCCTCCTCGTCGGGGTTGGCCTGCTCGATGCCCTCGGGCGAGTCCCGGAGGCGACCACGCTCGAGGAGCGGTTCTTCGCGGTCGTTCGCGCGACCGGGGATCGGGAGCCGCTCGCTCGGTTCTGGCACAACGTCGCCATCGGGCTCCGAGCTTCGTACGCACATGAAGACCCATGGACCGGTCTCTTGCACAGCGACGCGAATCAGGCGATCTCCGACGTGATCGGCGGCGAGCAGATCGCCCTGACCACGCAGCTGTTTCGAGGCTTGAACCGCTGGTACCTCGGGGCGCCCGCGGCGCAATTCCTGGAAGGGATCGCGGCGGCCGACGAGGGGTTGGGCGTGGCGAGCTCGCTGCGGCGGTTCAGCCTGTCCTGGCTACGCGCCGATCGCGGTGCCCTCGACGAGGCGCGCGTCCTCGCCACCCAGCTGAGCTGCGCCCATCACTTTCCGCTGGAAGAGAGTCGAGGTCGCTGGGTGCTCGCAGAGGTGCTCCGTCGCATGGGAGATCTCGCAGGGGCCGAGCACGAGATCCAGATCGCGCTCGGGATGGCGGTGCCCCTCGAGCAGCCGGGCGTCCTCGCGACGCTCTCGGCGCTCCGGCTGTCCCAGGGGCGCGCCCAGGACGCCCTCGCCGCCGCCGAGGACGCCGTCGCCCGCTGCATGGCCATGGGCGGGTGCGGTATGTTCCGCGGGGCGTTCGTCCGCCTCGCCCACGCCGAGGCGCTCCACGCCACCGGCGCGCACGATGCCGCCAGGCGCACCATCACCGACGCGCGGGCGCGCCTGTTCACCATCGCCGGCCGGATCGCCGATCCGGCCTACAAGACGAGCTTCCTCGAGGACGTCCCCGAGAACGCCCGCACCCTCGCGCTGGCGCGCGCCTGGCTTGGCGAGTCCGGGCCACACGCGTAGCCGACGATTCGCGTGACGACACTGTCTCCGGCGCCGGTCCTCGCCGCCGCCGTGACGAGGCAACGAGCGCCGGGTGATCACCGCACGCGAGCCGGCGAGCTCGGCTACGGCTCGGACCCCAGCCCGGCGTCGATCGCCGCGTGGAACCAGCGCACGGCAGACTCCAGCTCGCCGAACAGGAGCTCGTCGGTCGTGCCCGCGGTGAGGCCGCGCTGGACCTGCTCGCACACCCAGAGGTCCTCGCGCTGGAACACCGTGTCCTCGATCAGCGCCCAGCTCTTGTCCCAGTGCTCGGTCTCGCCGGCGCGCTCGGCCGGCACGAACATCAGGTGCTCGTAGTGAGTCTGGTCGGCGGCGAGCGGGTACACGGTGAGCACCGAGGTGAAGTCCGGGTGGGCGACGACCGTCGTCGCCGGAAACACCGCGTAGCTCGGGGTGGCGAGCACGCGCAGATCGGTGGTCGCGTCGAGCTCGTCCGGGGCGGCCCGCAAGCCGCGGCGAGCGGTGACCGCACGAACATGCGGCCCCACCGGCTCGGCGAGCGTGGTCGCGTCGAGGAAGAACCGATAGACCGAATCGCGGTGCAGCACGCGCAGGTGATAGACGTCGAGGAACGCCTCCATGATGAGCTTCCAGTTGCAGCGCGGCGTCGCCTGGCGCGACCGCCAGACGATCGAGCGATCGAGCCCGAGCGCGGCCAGATCACCGTCGACCCCGCCGAGGTAGCCGGCGATGTCGGCGCCGAGCCAGACCACGCCGTGGCGCTCGGTGACCGGCAGCGCGACCAGATCGCGGCGGTCATCGCCGGCGAACGCCTCGGCGTGCGGCACGTGGATCAGCGCGCCGCGCAGATCGTAGGTCCAGCCGTGGTACGGGCAAACCAGCGCCTTGGGCGAGCACGGCGCGTCGACGAGCCGGGTCGCGCGATGGCGGCACGCGTTCGCGAAGCCACGGATCGCGCCGTCCGCGCCGCGCGTCACGATCAGCGAGGCGCCCGGCACGTCGATCGGCACGCACGCGCCGGCCGCGATGGACGCCGAGCCTGCGATCGGCCGCGGCGGCCCGACCCACGTCCCGCCGCGCAGGCCCCCGAACAAGCGCTCGCGCTCGCGCTCGCAGTGGGCCGCGCTGCGGTAGCGCTCCGCGGCGACGCGAAACGCCGGCCGCGCGGCAGGACCCTGCGCGGATGCGTCCGGCGGCCGGGAGGCCCCCACGAGCTCACTTCGCGTCCGGTCGATCAAGCGCAAGCGCTCGATCAGGCGCTGGTGGTTCGCGCGCTCCATGACTTCACTTCGTATACAAGGGAATCGCCTCGCCGACCTCCGGAGTTGCGGCCAGCACCGCTCGACATGGAGACTCGAGGTGGGGGTGGCTCACTCACAGTCCGGCACGGCCCGGAGGTGAAGGCGCCGATACCCTCGCAACTCCACGGCTCGGCCACTGGTACGGCGATTGCTTCGAGTATCCCGCGCCGGGGTAGTGGGGACTCATGCTGCGATTTGGCGACGGAACACCGTTTCCGCTCGACGAGGGCTTTCTCGAGGTCCTGGTCGACGCGGTGAGCGCGTGCACGGCGATGCTCACCGCCACTTCCCACATGGAAGATCGCCACGAGCGCGCCCGTACCAGGCAGCGAGAGCTACACGACGAGGCCCGCAGGCTCGAGCGCTTCGAACAGACCGTGCGCCTGGCCGCGATCACGAGCGCGCCGGCCAACCCGCAGGACTCGACGCCCACGCAGCAGGCGACCCGCCGGACCGTCGCGGCCATGGAGGACGCCCTGACGCAGGCGCGCGAACAACTCCGGTGCACGACCTCGGCAAACGCCGCGGAGTTCGGGTGGGTCGAGGCGGCCCGGCACGTGGAGCGCGCGATCGGCGGGTTCTTCGAGCGCCACGTCCTGCCGGGCACCGCCTGGTCGTGGTCGTGGGATGCAACGTCGGCGACGCCCAGCTTCGAGGCGACCGCGCGCGGCGCGCGGTTCACCGCAGACTTCGATCTCGCGCAGGACGTGCTGTGGCGTGCGCCGATCCGGATCGCCGCGCTCGCGCCCGGGCTCGCGATCGATCTGCCGCGGCGCCGGTGGTTCGGCAAGCCGGCCGTCGCGAGGGCGCCGCTCGATCGCTGCGTGCTGGTCGGCGCCCGCTGCGACCCCGACGGGTGCTGCCTCGAGCTGCAGCAGCATGCCGGCGCGGCGCCGGGCTGGCGGATCACCCTGCCGCGCGACGGCGACGCGAACGCAACCGCCTTCGATCGCCGGGGCCGCGCGATCGCGGTCGCGCCGGTCACGCCGTCACAGACCGCCGCGCTCGTCGAGGCGATCGAGCAGCAGGTGCGCGCCCGGCTCGACACGCGCCGCGTGCGCGCCGTCCTGCTCGGAGAGGCTCCGATCGGCAAGCTCGAGGACACCACCGCGGCGCCGCGCGCGCTGCTCGACGAGATCGGCCCGATCGTTCGCGAGATCCGCATCCGCAGCCGCGTGCCGGGCGAGCTCAGCATCAAGCGCGACATCGCCACCGGCGTCCGCGAGGAGCTGTTCGTGTCCCGCGCCCAGCTCGCCGCCTGCTACGCCAGCCTGCCGCCGCAGTACCGCCACCTGCTCGACGCGATCGGCGTGGGCCGCAGCCTGACCGACGTGCTGGGCGAATGCACGACGGACACGACAGCCCCGGTCCCTCCGCCTCAGGTTCCGCCGCCGGTCCCTCCGCCTCGGGTGCCGCCGCCGATCCCGCAGCGCGTGAACGCGCACCCACCGCCGATCCCGCGGCGCCCGACCGCGCGCACACCGACCTTGCCGGTGAGGTCCCTGCGCGCGATCCCGATCCAGGATTCGGCATCCATGGCGATGCCCTGGACGTCGCCGCGTCGGGCCCCTCCCTCGGCCTGACGGTCCCGTCCGAATCTCGAGCATCGGATTTGGCCGGTCCTCGGACCTTCCCCATCAGGACTGAGATCCGGATGCCCGAGGCTCACGCATCGCGAGGCACGACGACCCGCTCCTCACCATATGACGTCGCCGGGAGCACGCTCAGGTGCGCACGCCGCCTTGGTCGACGAAAATGACCAGGATCACGCGCTGCGCCCAGGCAGCTCGGTCACGACCGCGTGGTCGAACTCCTCGGCGTTCGGCGTGGCGTGCGGCTCCGTGGACACCGGGAATGCGTACGTCAGGGCAACCTGTTCGCTCCGGCACGCCAGGATCTGCGCGAACGGACGCTGCAGCACCCGCTTCGGCGGCGCGCACACCAGCTGGATCCGCGCCGTCTGATCCTCGGGATCCACCGTGCAAGCGATCCGGAAGCGGGGCCGCTCGACGGTGGGATCGACCAAGCAGGAGCTCACCGCGAAGCGGCCGCGATTGACGTAGCCGCCGAAGGACTACACCTCGTCGTGCAGCACGCCCTCGATCGTGACCTCGCCGTTCTCAGCCGGCACCAGCGAGAACGGCCTCCGGGCGCTGCCCAGCTTGCTGGAATGCTAGATACTGCCGCCCGGGAGGGAATACCTCATGACGTCCAGCAGGACTCCGCCGGTCACCAAGTGCACGATCGTCGCCGCCAACTGCGCCGTCGTCGGCGGCAGCATCTACGTCACCGCGGAGCCGGCGGCCAACGAGTACGCCAAGTGCGCGGCGGCCGGCGTGAAGACCGCGCTCTCGGTCCGCACGCCCGGCGAGACGAACACGCCGGCGTACGACTTCGGCGAGCCGGCTACGTGGCAATCCCTCGGCATCCCGTTCGCCAACTTTCCACTGGCACATGGCTTGTCGCAGGGGCAGTTCGACGTCGAGGCGACGATGGCCGCCCACATCCTCGCGCTCACGTCGACGTCGACGCTCATCCACTGCTCGACCGGCGACCGCGCCTCGTCCGTCGTGGCTGTGCCGCTCGTGCTTGCAAACTTCTGCTCCGGGGAGGCGGCGGCAACCTGGGCGCGGACGAACCTCTTTCTCGAGGCGTTCTACGACTACGTCGTGAACTACACGCCCGTCCGCCTGGCGCTGCCGGCCCCGCAGCTCGAGCTGGCCTGGTGACGAGTCTCAAGGCCTCCAGCGACGTCTCGGCAAGCCAGCGCTCGTCGCCTTGCGACGTTGGGCCGAGTTGCTCGAACTGTTCAGCTGAGGATGGCCTTCGATTCGCTTGAGCCGCACGGCGCTCGGTGCGTCGTTTCGCTCCGTGGCGCGACGATAACCTCCGTCTCGCGTTCGTGAACTAGCCACCTGTGGTCCGCGGCTGCAGCAGGAGTGTGCTGAATTTTGCGCGGATGAGCTTCTTCGGCTCAGCCACGAAGTCCTCAAAGCGCTCGAGCTTCCACAGTGCTGCGTCTTTAGGGATCAGATGCATGTCTAGATACGCGTCGCTTTTGTTTGAGAACCACACATCTGGAAGAGTCGCCGATTTGCACCAGCTCCGTTTTCCTCACACGTTAGGAGCATGCAATTTGGAAGCTGATTCCGGTCCGCATCGCGATACTTCATCAGGTCCTTACGCTTTGTCTTCGGATTCTCGGTCTTCACAGTACGCAGAATGCTCCGTGGGAATATGTGATGGATTTGTGGCATGCTATTGGCATATGCCGGCTTGTAGTTGAATTGGCGATACCAGAGATTGAACAGAAGATGCACGGCATCGGACCCGTAGCCCATCTACCATAGTCGGTCCTCAGTGAGCTCAAGACTTCGTCCCTGCGCTCGCATCAGCCCGAACAATTCATCGAGATCGAACGATTTGAGGGCGACCAGCCTTGCTGTGATCGCGTCGAGCAGGTTGTCTGGCTGTCCGCTGAATGCGGCAGCGAGGGACGCGCGCAATATGTACTCATCAACGCACTTCGCCTCGTCCCATTTATCGAAATAATGATACCGAACGTACATCAGCGGAATGAGAACGTTGCAGGTAGGCAGGCCTTTGTCACATTGGATGAATGTCTTACCTCGCACGAAGCGATCACATCGCGAATAGTATCGGAGATCTGCTCCCATTTTGTCTGAATCTCCTCTCGTACGCCCGGTTTTCGGAATTCCTCCACCTCGTACCTCGCTCCGTGACCGAGCACAGTCAGGCAAGTCTTGAGAACAAAATCCCGCGTGAACGCGAAGCCATACCCGTTGAGTGACTCGAGCAACTCTTCCATCTCGTTGTCGGCCACCTCCCAACTCGCCGTGAGAAGCGAGAACAGAAGATCGGACTTTCCAAGCTTCGTGCCGCCGGAGTTCGCACGAATGAACGCCTCAACAACGTCGTCTTCACCGTACAGCTCGGGATTATCGATGCTATCCAGCTCTTGGTACGAGATGGTTTCCTCCATCTTGAACGTCCGCGCAATGAGGTTCAAATGGTCGAGAATCCGATCACGATCTGGGTCTGCAAGCTTGGGGGCGTTAGCCGCGAGCGCCTGTGCTTCAACATCGGCCGCAAGCTGGCGATCGTTCTTCGAGGTGAAGACGAGATCCTTGAACTTGATCCATGGGAACGCTGCTGTGGCGTCGCGAAACGCGAAACGGTACTTAACGTCATCAGGGGCGGCAAGCGTGCCGCTGAGGATGTCGAAGTAGAGCTCGCGCCCCTCGTAGCTGCCATGAAGCGCGATGTATAGGCTCTGTAGGCGTTGCTGTCCATCGAGGACCAGGTTCTTCTTCTTGGTGTCCTCAGGCACGTAGAAGTCGCTTAGCCGAAGCGTCGACTTCCAGTTGTCGATGAACTTTCGGCGCCTGATGCCGCTAGTCGTCTTCCAGACAAGTAACGTACTGATCGGGTACTCTCGAAGGATTGAGTCGAAGAGGCGGCAGATTGCTCCTCCGACCACACAAATGGTCGCTGAATGTTCGGCAGCCAAAAGCCTCCGTCCTCGTCGGAGTTGTTTAGGAACGTGACAATCTTCGAACCGTTTGCTTCTGGTTGCGCATGTCGAGGCCGGCCCCTAAGCAATGAGGGAGGATCCTAGCTGAATGAGTCAAGCGCTGGTAGAACTCCAGCCGTCAACAGTCAGGCACCAAAGTCGCACGACAGCGCCCGGTGAATAGTCCGCCACCTCTTGGTAACCGCTGCATGAGCACCGTCTTACGCGCACCGCCGATCCATGCAGCTTGATTGCGTAACTATGCGATCCGCTCAGTCCGCAGCCGGTTGCTCCGCCGAGGGCGGCGGGACCATGAGTGGGCCCAGCTCGCACTCGCGCTCGGCTGCGTCAAACCGATCGCGAGTCACAGTCCAATCTCGGGGGACAGAGCGCGAGGAAGCGGCCATCAGATCTGCTCAGGAGAGCGGTCACCCAGCGGGTGCTCTGCTGCAGGGCGAGTCGGTCCGGCGAGCCAAGCGGCCCGGGAGTGCGCGCCAGGCGACGCTGCCGCGTTATGCGACAGGCGCGGTCAAGGTCGATCTGTATACAATCCGGCCAACCTTGTCAGGCCGTGATCGCCAGCAGCAAGACCCTGCGAGCCAGCGGGGCAACCCCGGGAAGGCGATCCAGCGCTTACCGGCGACCGCGCCGGGCAAGCGCACGCTCGTCGAAGGGATCGCTCCCGCGCCGGTGCAGGCCAAGGGAGCGCCGCCGGGCAACGACCCGGCCACCGTACAGTACATCGCCGAGCAGGGCACCAGCGGCCTGGCGACCACGCTGCCGCACGCCGACGCGATCCAGCGCGCGTTCGGCCGCCACGATATCTCGCAGGTCCAGGCGTTCGTCGGCGGGGCAGCGAGCGACGCGAGCGCGGTGATCGGCGCCGAGGCCTACGCGACCGGCGACCGGATCGCGTTCCGCGGGCCGCCGACGCTTCACACCGCGGCGCACGAGGCCGCGCACGTGATCCAGCAGCGCGGCGGCGTGCAGCTCAAGGGTGGGGTCGGGGAGGCCGGCGATGCCTACGAGCGCCACGCCGATGCGGTCGCCGACCGCGTGGCCGCCGGCCAATCGGCCGAGGCGCTGCTCGACGCGCCTCCCAGCGGCGGCGCGACCCATGCGATCCAGCGCCAGGTCGGCGGCGACGCGGCCGAGCTCGCGAGCCAGGCATCGCTCAAGAACACCGACGTCGAGATCCCCGCGATCGAGGGCGCGCTACTCTCGATCCGCAAGGAGGCAGTGCGGCGCGGGCTGCTGTCCAAGACGGCTTTCGACGCCGGGCTCGCGCTGTCGAGCGCAATGACCCAGCTGCAGCCCGCGGTGGCGGCCAAGGGCAAGGTCGATCTCGGCACGCAGGAGGCCGCGGCGGTCGCGGCCCAGCAACTGTACGCGGCGCTTAAGGCCGAGACCAGCGACGAGAAGAACTTCAAGATCCAGCCCAACCCCGGCGATACGAGCGGCGTCACGGTGACGTCGCAGAACCCCTACACCGGAGAGACGCGGCTCTCTACGATTTTCTCGACGATCTCGGCGAGCTGGCTCGAGCGCCTGCCAGAGCTGATCCGCCAGAACAACTGGACCGACGCGTTCCGCGGCTACCGCCAGCTGAGCGACGGCGTCGACCTGTGGGTCGCCGATCAGCTACGCAAGTCGGGCAAGGGCACGGCCGACGCGGCGAAGGGCGACGCGCAGCAGCACTACGCGCAGCTGCGCACCGCGCTCGATCAGATCGCCGAGAAGCACGCTACGCGGCTGCCCGCGGTGTTCCATCCCGATCCGGAGACCATCGCCAGCGAGCGTGCGGCCGGGCGCGCCGCGTCCGACGCGATCCCGATGAACGTCTACTACTGGACCGAGCCTGACGGCAAGGTCCACCTGTATGACGTCACCGCGCCAAACCAGCCGCGCGAGCAGACCATCGAGGGCGCACCGACCGCCGCGGCCATGGCAACGTTCTTCGAAGAGGTCGCGCGCTACCCCAAGGGCCAGGTCAACTTCCAGCTGCCCGGCGGCTCGGGCGTCGCGCCAACCACCGGCAAGATCAAGTGGTACGAGTGGATCGGCTACGTCGGGCTCGCGGTCGCCGCGGTCGGCCTCGCGCTCGCCACCGCCGGCGCCAGCGTGCCCGCGACGGTGTGCTTCGCTGCCGGCGCGATCGCAGGCGGCGTCTCGGCCGGCGGCCACCTGCTCGACTCGACACAGCTCGGCACCGCGACCACCGCGTCGGTCGTGCTCGATGTCGCGCAGATCGTCGCGTCATTCGCGAGCCTCGGCGCGATGAGTATCACGGTCAAAGCTGGCAGCGCGGCGGCCGCCGCCGCCAACAGCCGGTGGTTCGTGCCGCTGGTGTCGACCGCGGCTGGCGCCGACGTGGTGCAGCTCGTCGCGCTTTCGGACATCACGTTCCACGAGCTCGACAAGGTCCAGAAGGGCGCCGGCTCGGCCGAGGACAAGCAGCGCGCGATGGCGGTGCTGATCACCCAGCTGATCGTGGTCGGCGGGCTAACCGCGCTGTCGGTCAAGGGCGCGCGCGACGCCCGCGCGCTGGCCGGCAAGCCGCTTGAGCTGGTCGAGGTCAACGGTCAGCCGGTCGTTCGTGTAGCCGGCGAGACGGCGCTGCCAACGAGCGAGGCCGAGATCGCCGCGCGCGACATGCGCTGGCAGATGGAGCTCAAGAACGAGAAGCTGGTAGCCGAAGGCCAGCAGCCGCGCTACCCGGATGTCGACGCCGCGGTCGCCCAGGGGATGAAGGACTTCCAGTCGGCGACCGAGCGGGGGTTCCCCTACGCGTTCAAGGATAAGGCGGCGTTCGAGCAGTTCGGTTCGACGCTGAAGTCCGGCGTCGCAGCCAAGCCGGCACCGGCCAGCGGGATCCCGGTGCCAACCGAGCACGCTGTGGTACAGGGCAGCGCGGTGTACCGGCCGGCCGCCGACGACGTCGACGTGGCACTGCTGGTCACCCAGGAGCAGTTCGACCGGTTGATCGAGCAGAGCTTCCCCAACCAGATCAAGGCCATACGGGCGCGTGGCATCGATCCGCTGCGGATGTCGATGGGCGACGCCAACAGCGCCGCCGAGCGCACGCTGGCCAACGCGGTCGAGACCGGGGTCCTCAAGCGCGATAAGGTCGTTCCGCGGCTGAGCGATGTCCGCGATCAGCTTCAGGCGGTGGTCGGCAAGAAGGTCGACCTGTCGGTCGTGAAGGTCGGCGGCCAGTTCGACCACGGACCCTATTTCCCGATACCCTGATCGACGGCCATCCTAGGAATCCGATGAACGACGCGCTGTTCTGCTCGATCCATGTCGATGCCCGGCTCACCGGTAATGCGATGGCCGCCTTGGTGGCCGAGCTCACCGGCGGTGCGATCGCGCAGCGTGGGGTCGACGTGGCGTGGGGCCGGATCGCGGTCGACGACGACTATGGCGACTTCGCGAAACGCACCGACCCCGACGACTTCCTCGGCTGGCCGGTGCTGCTCGAGGTGATGCCGGCCGACGGTACCCGCCCCGATGATGTGGTGCCGGCGGTGGCAGGGCTGATGACGGCGCTGATCGGCCGCGGCCTACGGGTGCTCGCGCAGTCCGACTACGCCGAGCAGCTGCCGGGCCGCGGCGAGATCGCCCCGGCCCCGGCCGCACGATAGCAGGGCCGCTGCAGCCGCAGCCGTCAGCTTGCCCGCGACTCGGCGGCTGGCAGCTACAGTTAGCTACAGCTGGCTCCTCGGCAGCCTCGCTGCGCGAAGACGGCCTCAGCAGCCATCGCACGCCACCTACTGCACCACGACCGGCGGTCCCCGCCGCGTTGGTTCAGCCCGTTTCAGTCTCACGACCTGCGGCGATGTCTCGGCGGCCAGCGCTGGTTGCCTTGCTCCGTTGACGGCGTTGTGCGCCAGATCGACAGGCGCCAGGGCGGGTGTCCGCTCGGTCGAGCGCAGGTCGACTATATCACGTCTTCCACCAACCGAGTCGATCAACCAACGTAGGTTGCTTGGCACGGAGGTCAGCAGACCATGCAGAGCGAT
>Ga0308175_100000240_pt1 | contig 41908 bp, 29 predicted proteins | sample PhyCR1_3_FD_203893 | JGI IMG/M metagenome (GOLD analysis project Ga0308175, IMG submission 203893) | Soil microbial communities from UC Gill Tract Community Farm, Albany, California, United States - DLSLS.C.R1 | ecosystem: Environmental > Terrestrial > Soil > Agricultural land | place: USA...
CGCGGGTGCAGTACGATCCGTTGCGTTCCCATTGCTGGCATCCCTTCCGGCCTCGTTGGCGCGAGGCCATAAACCGAAGCGGATGCCAGTTTTATTAGATGTTCGAGATTCGCGCGCTCCTATTTAGCCATGACTCGATGGTCGGCGACGAACTCCACTCTGATGGCACGCCGCCGGCAGTGAAGGGGGCCCGGCGATGGTACCGGCGCAGGCGAAGCGGGCCCTGTCGCACCGGCGACGTCAGAACGCGGAGTCGATTCCGGCTGCGGGCTGACTTATCGCGACGTGCGCCCGCACCGCGGCGGGAGCAACAGGACGGCCGTTGCGAGGCACCACGCCACCGCGGGCTCGGGTACCGGGATGAGCATCCCGCCGCCTTCTAACGAATACGCCTGAGAGCCTAAGTACGCGTTGGTGGCGCGGGTTGCGTCGTAATACACGTTCACGTCGGAGTCGGTCGTGGAGAGGAGCCCGACCTGTCCAACCCCGCCGTCCAGGACCAGCTCCCCGATATACAGCGCCGCACCCGGGGCCGAGTCGGCGTCCCGGAGCGCCAAGCCCTCGCCCGCGGACAACTCCAAAGAGCCCCAGGCGAAGTTGCCGTCATACCCCCCGAAGCTCGCCCCTCGGTCGACCGAGGGGAGCGTGAGCACGTGCGACGGCGAGCCGGAGATGTGCAATTGGGCGTCTCGCGTGTCCCACGTGCCGCTTAGCGTACTGCCGTTGTCCAGGTCGCCGGACACGAAGAACCGGTCGCCTGCGCCCCCGACCAGTGCCCCGCCGGGCCCCACCAACAGCGACGTGAACACGTTGTCCGCCGGGTCGGAGATGAAGGTGCCGTTGTTCGTGAACGGCGCCAGGAACCGCGCCGTCGCCGACGTCGTCTTGAACGTCGCCGCTGCGTTGTTGGTGACCGCGCCGAAAAACGTCGTAGTGTTGCTGGTCACCTTGATCGTCCCGCCGGTGTTGTTGTTGACGGCCCCGAACACGCTGGTGGCCGCGTCGGCGAAGCTGACCATTCCAGTATTGTTCAGAGCCCCGGTGCGCAACGTCCCCGCCCCGGCGAGCACCCCGCTGTTCCCCAGCGGCAGATTGTTGTTGTCGAAAGCCCCCCCGGAAAGTGCGATCGTGCCGGCGTTATTCGCCAGCCCCTGCGCGTAAAAGACCGTATTCCCCGCCCCCACCTGGATCTGCCCGCCGGACGCGTTGGTGTTTCCCGCACCGGCCAGCGTGAGTTGCCCCCCTTCGGGGCGGATCACCCCGGCGTTGAGTACCGCGTTGCTCACCTGCCCTTGCCCGCGAACCGTGCCGGTGTTGCTGATCACGGTGCCCGCCAGCAACGCGCCGGGCCCCTTCAGAAGAATTGTGCCGCTGCTGTTGAATGGGTTTACGAGGCTCAGGACGTTCAGCCGCCCGTTGTCTTCGACCCGCAGCTCCCCCCCGGCCACGTTGCCCCCGAACAAGTTGCCCAGGACTAGCGTGCTCCCCGCCGTCGCCTGCACCAATCCCCCGTTGTTGGTCACCGGCCCCGAGATCGTCCCGTTTCCGTTGATCACGCCTGTAAAGGTGTTCATCAATGCGTTCACGGCCAGCGTGCCCGTCGCGGTGATCGTGCCGTTATTCGTCACCGGCAGGTTCAGCGTCCCGCGGCCGCTGACGTTGCCGACGAAATCGTTGGTCAACGCGCCCCCGCCGAGCGTCCCGCCCGCCAGCGCGAGGTTGCCCACGTTATTGAGGGCCGTCGCGGTCAGCGTCGCGGATGAGAAAACGTTGACGCTCCCCTCATTACTGAGCATCCCCTGCACCGTCAGCGCCCCGGCCGACTGGTCGATCTTCCCGCTCGCCTGCACCGCCAATCCATTGAGCACGGTCAAGCTGCCGCCCGTGTTGGAGAGGGAAAGGTCCGCCGCGCTGCCAAACGAGCGGGCGCCAATCGTCAGGCTCTTGACGGTGACCGCACCGGCCGGGCCGGTCAGCGTCGCGCTGTTCAGCGGGTCGATGATGACGTCGTGCACCGCCGCCGGTGCCAGGCCGACCGTCCAATTGCTCGCCGCGTCCCAATTCCCGCCGAAGAAGGCGCGGTAGTGCAGCGTCGGCGTGAAAATGAACAGCCCCTGTTTGCCGTTGGCAAGGCTGGCGGCGTAGGCGACCTGCCCGAAGTCGTTCAACCCGCTTCGGCCGCCGACGTCTTGCCCCGCCAGTAGGTTGAGCCCGATGATGGTGCTGCCGGCCAGCGGCTGCCCCTCGCGGGCGACCTGAAGCTGCTCCTGGGCGTCAGCCAGATACACCCCTTGGCTGTCGCTGTTGCCCCCGCTCGTGCCACTAAGATTCGCTAGAAATACGGCGGTGCCGCCGGCATTGAGTCCCGGGTTTCCGAGGCTGCTGAAGACTCCGTTGTGGTCCGGGGCGGGCTGGAGTTGCAACGCCACGCTGGACGGAGTGCCGCCGCCACTCCCCACGAAAATGCCCTGGTTTGGCGTGGTGCTGCCATTGCCGTTCAGAGTCGCGAAGAACGCCGCCTGACCCGCCGCGTTCAGGACCGGGGTGCTGCCGAAGCCGTTGAACGTCTGTGCACCCCCGGAGAAGCCACCGAGCGCCAAGGCCACGGGCGAGGGCGTGCCCCCGCCGCTTCCGACAAAGAGGCCGATGTTGGGCGTGGTGCTTCCGTTGCCGTTGAGTGACGCGATGAACGCCGCCTGCCCCGCGGCATTGACGGCGGGGGTGGGCCCGAAGCCGTTGAACGTCGGCCCACCTCCGGAATAGGTGCCCAGCTGCAGGGCGACACGAGAAGGCGTTCCACCACCGACGCCGACGAAAATACCGCTGTTGGGCGTGGTGCTGCCGTTGCCGTTCAGAGTCGCGAAGAACGCCGCCTGTCCCGAGGCGTTGAAGGCCGGGAGGTTGACGAACCCGGTGAACGTCTGTGCCCCCCCGGAGAAACCTCCCAGCACCACGCCCGCCGCCGACGGCGTGCCACCGCCGCTACCGACGAAGATGCCGGCGTTTGGGGTAGTGCTGCCGTTGCCGTTCAGGAACCCGAAAAACGCCGCCTGACCCGCCGCGTTAACCGCGGGCGTGGTGCTGAACGTGGTGAACGTTTGCGACCCGCCGGAGAAACCGCCCAACTGCAACCCCACGGGCAAAGGTATGCCTCCCCCGCTGCCGACGAAGATGCCGCCGTTGGGTGTGTTGACGCCGTTACCGCTGAGGTTCGCGGTGAACGCCGCCTGTCCTGAGGCGTTGATAGCGGGGGCGCCTATGCCGAAGCCGGTGAACGTCTGCGACCCGCCGGAGAACGAGCCCAGTTGCAGGGCAATCGCCGATGGCGTGCCCCCTCCGCTGGCGACGAAGATCCCCTGGTTCGGTGTTGTGCTCCCGTTGCCGTTCAGATTCGAGAAGAACGCCGCCTGGCCCACGGCATTGACGGCGGGCGCCTGAAATGTGGTGAACGTCTGTCCCCCGGCCGTGGCCAGGTCCCCACTGAGAGCCACCGTCGCCGTTGTCCCGTCCGCCCGCAGCGAGCCCACGCCGCACGCCGTCAGTGACGCCGCAATGACCCCCTCTGTCACAACTCGAAAGAACCCGTACCCCCACCGAAAACCCGCAACACGGCGCGCCGTTGCCGCCATAGTCTCTCCCGTCCTTCGCTCGATCACCCGCCGCCGCGCGCAAGCGGCACCGGCCGGCGTCGGGAGAACTCCCGAAGCCGTTGCGACGCTTTCTTCACACGCGATGGAAGGAGATGTGAAAAAGCCGAATCCCGGCGTTAGCCCCGTGTCCGCCGCGACGCGCACGCCCGCAGCATACCCGACCGCCCCCGACCGCCACAACACGAATCCATAAAATCGAGTAATGCGGTCCGCGCTCCCCGCGCCGCCGGGTAAATCCGGTCGTCGGCGACGTCGCAATTTGTAAGCCCGCGTCAGTAAATGATTTCAAATAACTAATATTTGACAATTTGTCGGCGAGAGCTGTTATACTCCGCAGCATCGGGGCAAATGGGCCGAGGAGATACGATGCGAGTTCAACGGTTTGTCCTGGTGGGGATGGTCGCCGTGTCTCTTTTCGCGGCCGATTTCGTGTCCGCCGAGGCGATCGTCCAAAGCGGCCTCAGTCTCTTCTCCACGGGTCCGGGAACAAGCCTCTTTGGCGTCCCCATGGTCGGCTCGGCGCTCGGGACCTACGACTTCGGCGGCTCCGTCGGCGTCCGAAATGTCGGCAACACCGACACCATCATCCGCCGCGACGCCAGCGCGAGCCCCTCCTCAAATAGCGGCCAGGTCATCTCGGAAATCCTGCAAATGCGCCTCGTCACCGCCTCCCCCACCGATTTTGGTGCGGGCACAGGACTCTATTTTTTCACCCTCCAATCCGACCGCGGTAGCGCGTTCAACTTCCCGGCCGGCGGGACCACCTTCGCGTTCGATAACTTCGGCGGCGGAACCTACTCGGAGTCGTTCACCGTCGCCTACGACCTCCGCTTCGGCAGCCCCACCGGCCCCATCGTGCGCTCGGATTCCGTCACGATCGGCCACTCCGGCACCCCGTGGACCCACACCGCGCCGGGCGACGCCCTCCTGATCGACGGGATCAACCACCTCCTCAACGGAACCGACACCTCCGGCGACCTCTGGCCGGGGACACTCCAATGGCCGACCAGCCAAGACCCCGCCGCCGCCACACTCGGCCTCTCCCAATCCACTGCCGATATCGCCGCCGCCCCACTGCCCGCCACCGCCTGGGCCGGGCTGGTGTTGCTCGGCGGGCTGGGCGCGTACAAGCTCGCCCGCCGCAAGGCACAGGCGCGCGTGGCGTAAAGCCTCGATCAAACTCCACCCACGCCCCGGCCACTCGGCGCCGCGCGTTTCGCCGCGCCGTTGGTTGTCCCGTAGCGAATTACTCCGACCGGGGCACGGCTGCTCGTTCAATTTTACCCTCACCTCCGCTAGACATTGCCTTCGGACAAATTGCTGCAGATTTGTGGCAGCCTGATACGTGTCCGTATTCTTCTCCATAAGTCGCAATGTCGCCACGCAGAAGCTGGCTCACGAAAAATCGGGCGAGACGCTGCAAAGGACCGCGCTGGTGCACGACGCGTACCTGTGGCTTATCGGTAAGGACGCAAAAGCGCACTGGAACAGTCAATTACAGCACCGAAGCGACGCGCGCATCCTCATCGAGAATGCGCGACGGAAGAGAAGCCACAAGCGGTGGCCGGCGCAGGTGGATCGATCTGTAGGAGGCAGAGCCGCTCGACCGTGCTCACTAGGACGCGCTGCCGCCAGTCTGATAGGACTGTTGAGGCGTGTATTGCAGACCTCCTCTCCCATGCGGGCACGATCAAAGTGGAAGTCGTAGCCATTGTTTCGGTTACCATTCCCAAAATGCGCGAGGTTACCCGCATCCTCTCCGCCATCGAGCATGGCGATTCGACGGCGGCGGATCAGCTCCTTGCGCTTGCCTACGACGAGCTGCGGAAGCTGGCCGCGGAGAAGCTTGCGCGGGAAAAGCCGGGCCAGACGCTCCAGGCCACTGCCCTCGTTCATGAAGCCTACCTCCGGCTGGTGGACGTCGAGAGGGCCCAGCACTGGAACAGCCGCGGGCACTTCTTCGCCGCCGCGGCGGAGGCGATGCGGCGCATCCTTGTAGATAACGCCCGTCGCAAGCGGAGCAAGAAACGGGGCGGCGATCGCGTTCGCCTGGACCTCGACCAGGTCGGCGCCGCCACTTCCGAACGCCTCGAGGACGTGCTGGACATCGATGCCGCCCTTACGAGTCTGGCCGCTGCCGACGGACAGGCGGCCGAACTGGTCAAGCTCCGCTACTTCGCGGGGCTCAGCATTCCCCAGGCCGCAGCCGCACTCGGCATCTCACCCCGAAGCGCTGATTTGCTATGGGCTTACGCGCGCGCATGGCTCCTCCGCTCGCTCGGTGGTGTCGATGCCGGTGCGTAGGCCACGCACGTCTCCCGAAAGAAGTTTGCGCGATTCGCGAGTGGATTCCGCACTGAAGGATGACAGCCTCGTGAAGCAGGTGAGCTATGGCGGAGCGCGACATCTTTATCGCGGCGTTGGAAAAGGAAGGCCCGGCCGAGCGCCGCGCCTACCTGGACGAGGCCTGCGCCGCCCAGCCCGAACTACGCCGGCAGGTCGAGGAGCTGTTGCGGCTGCACGAAGGTGCGGGAAGCTTTCTCGACAATCCCGCGGCCGCTTCGGCGACTTCCGGCGCGACCCAGGGGGCCGCAGCACGGGCATCGTCGCCCGAAGTGCCCGGCGCCGTCATCGGCCGGTACAAACTGATCGAGCAAATCGGCGAAGGGGGGATGGGCACGGTGTGGATGGCCCAGCAGACCGCCCCGGTCAAGCGGCTGGTGGCCGTTAAGCTCATCAAGGCCGGGATGGACTCCCGGCAGGTCATCGCCCGCTTCGAGGCCGAGCGCCAGGCGCTTGCGCTGATGGACCATACCAACATCGCCCGCGTGCTGGACGCCGGCACGACCCAAGGTGAGCCCGGCGGCGTTCGACCGGGGATCCCTTACTTCGTGATGGAGCTGGTCAAGGGGGTGCCGATCACGAGATACTGCGACGAGCACCACCTCACTCCCCGCCAGCGGCTGGAGCTGTTCATACCGGTCTGCCAGGCGGTGCAACACGCCCATCAAAAGGGGGTCATTCATCGCGACCTCAAGCCGTCCAACGTGCTGGTAGCCCTCTACGACGGCAAGCCAGTGCCGAAGGTCATCGACTTCGGCGTGGCCAAGGCGGCCGGGCAACCGTTGACCGAGAAGACCCTGGTCACCGGGTTGGGCAACATCGTCGGCACGCCGGAATACATGTCGCCCGAACAGGCGGAAATCAATCAACTCGACGTCGACACGCGCAGCGACATCTACTCGCTGGGCGTCCTCTTGTACGAGCTGCTGACCGGGAACCCGCCGTTCACGAAGAAGGACTTGGAAAAGGTCGGCATGCTGGAAATGCTCCGCGTGATCCGCGAGCAGGAGCCGTCCAAGCCGAGCACGAAGCTGAGCACCGCGCAGGCCTTGCCGACGCTGGCCGCCAACCGGGGAACCGAGCCGGCGAAGCTGACCAGGCTGGTGCGCGGCGAATTGGATTGGATCGTGATGAAGGCGCTGGAGAAAGACCGCTCGCGCCGGTACGAGACCGCCAACGGCTTTGCGATGGATTTGCGGCGCTACCTGGCGGACGAACCGGTGCAGGCGTGTCCGCCGTCTGCGGGCTATCGCCTGCGGAAGTTCGCCCGCAGGAACAAGGGCCTTTTCGTCTCCGCGGGGATCGTGGCTGCGGCATTGCTCCTGGGAATCGTGGGGACCACCTGGCAGGCAATTCGGGCCACGCACGCTTCCACGACGGCAACGTTCGAAGCGAAGCGCGCCAACCGCGAAGCGGGCCGCGCCACCGCCGAAGCGCGCCGCGCCACCGCCATGGCTGAGGAGGCCAGGACGGAAGCCGCCATCGCCAGGGCGGTCAACGATTTTCTCAACGAGGACTTGCTGGGATCGGCCAGCCCGTACAACGAGCCGGACCGGGACATCAAGCTCCGTACGGTGGTTGATCGCGCGGACGAAAAAATGGAAGGCCGCTTCCGCGACCAACCGTTGGTCGAAGCCGCGATCCGCAACACCTTGGGGCATGTCTATTTTTCGTTGGGCGAACACGTCAAGGCGGAGGAGCAGCACCGACGGGCCCTGGAGCTTCACCGCCGGCACCTGGGATCGCAAGATGCCATTACCGCCGCAACGATCACCGATTTGGCTACCGCCCTGCACTTCCAAGGGCGCCTCGACGAGGCCGAAACGCTGCACCGGGAGGCGCTCGTGATCAAAAGGCGCGTCCTCGGCCCGGACCACCCCAGCGCGTTCGACAACCTGACCGGACTGGCCAATGTCAATCTGGCCCACGGCCGTTTCGCCGAAGCGGAGAAGCTCCACCGCGAGGTGTACGAAGCTCGCCGGCGCGTGCTGGGACCCGAGGACCCCCACACGCTCCTGTCCCAAAGCTCTGTCGGCTTAGCCCTGAAAAGGCAGGGGCGCAACGCGGAGGCGGAACAGCTCTATCGTGAGATCCTGGCCATTCGAACACGCTTGCTCCGCCCCGAACATCCCGACATCCTCACCACCATGACATTCCTCGCAGGCGCACTTCGCGACCAGGATCGAATGGACGAGGCGGAAGGACTCTACCGGCAAGTTTATGAAGCGCGAAGGCGAGTATTGGGGCCACAGCATCCGGCAACGCTGCGAAGCATGATGTTCCTCGCCCATGTCGTGGAACGCCAGGGGCGCTATGCCGACGCCGAGCCGCTCTGGGACCAGGGCATGGTCCAGAGCCGTCGGGGCATTGAGCTAAGGCAAGCCGGGCGCCGGGAAGAAGCGGCGGAGGCCTTTCGCCAGGCCATCGCATTACTGGTGGACCTTGCTGACGAATTCCCGGAAACGCGCAATTACCGCCAACACCTGGGTAGGTGCTACATCTGGCTTTCCCAAATAACCAACGACGCCAGCGAAAAGGGCGCGGTCCTGAGTCGGGCACTACCGCTTTGGCAGCGGCTCGCCGATGACTTCCCTAACGTCGCGTGGGTCTGGTCCGACCTGGGCGAAGTGCACGCTCTGATGGGGCAGTGGCAAGAAGGGGTGGACGCCCAAACCAAGGCAATCGCTTTGAATGACCAATTCCCGGCCGCCTGGGAGCGACGCGCGTGGGCCCGCGCCAATCTGCGGCAGTGGAAGGATGCCCTCGACGACAGGACGAAAGCCGTGGAACTGGATCCGAACGACTGGGTCAATCGGTGGCGGCACGGTGAGATTCATGGCGCGCTCAAGCAGTGGCCCGAGGCGCTGGCGGATTACGACCAGGCCATTGAGCTTGGATCGAAAGGGCCGGATGTTTGGGTGTCCAAGGCCGTAGCGCTGGCGCAGTTGAACCAGCCGGAGCAGGCTGTTACAGCACTGAGGGAGGCCGTCGCCAAGGGATTTCACAACTCGAAGGACTTGCAGCGGCGTGACGATCTGGCCGCACTGCGCGATCGAGATGACTTCAAAAAGCTACTGACGGAACTGGAAGCGAAACTGAAATAAAGTGGCCGGTGAGGCCCTAACCGTCAAGAAAGTTCCTCACCGGCCCGGCACCGCCCCGGCGAACGGTCTGCGCGCCGGCAGCGATGTGCCTTCATCCTACGCGGACCGCAGGAGAAAGGCCATGTCAACGATCGAGTCAAGGGGACTGTTTGCTAAGTGCGCCAGACGCGCGAACCGGTGGAAGCGGCTGTTGGGTGCCGTCGTCGCCGCCTGTGCGATCGGCGGAATCGCCGTCGGGATCGTCCGGGCGACCCCCGGCCACGGAATCACCACCACCATCATCGCCGGACCGTCGCTGCTGGACGACGTCCAGGTCGTGAATCAGACGCCCGACCACGGCGTGATGATCAAGACGCGCGGACAGTCCGACGTCTACGTCGTCTTCAACCGGATCGCACCCGGCGGCGACACCGGCTGGCACTCGCACCCCGGCCCGTCCGTCGTCTCGGTCGTCTCCGGCCAGGCGAGTGAGCTTCGCAGCGACAGTCCCGACGTCACCGTCCACTCGGCCGGAACGGCCTTCATGGACGAAGGCGGCGACCACGCGCACAACATCGTGAACAAAGGAGACACCGACCTCGTGTTGGTCGCCTTCCAGATTCTTCCGCAGGGTGCGCCGCGACGGATCGACGAACCGGCGCCCTAAGCACTCTTGATTGCAGGCTGTCGAAGAAAACCGGTCGGCGGGGTCCTTACCGGCAAGCAAGGGCCCCGCCGGACCGGCACCGTCCCGGCGCTCGGTTCGCGCGCCGGCAGCGACGTCCAACCATCGTATCGCAGGCCAATCCTCGAAAGGGAGAACGGACCATGTCATTCCAAAGGCCGCAGAACATCCGATCCGCCCGCAAACAAGGCTTGAATCAACAGAAACATCGGCGACGGGCCTCGCCCCGGGCCGCGACGCATCGGCCCAACTTCGAATCCCTGGAAGACCGCCGCCTGCTCAGCTTCAGCCCGGCCGTGAGCTACCCCGTGTCAGGGCCCCAGGCGGTAGTCACCGGCGACTTCAACGGCGACGGCCGGCTCGATCTCGCCGTCGCGAACTTTGAGTCCACGGTGAGCGTGCTGCTGGGCGACGGCAACGGCACCTTCCAGGAACCGGGTCTGGCCTCGCCCACCGGCGCCGACCCGCGCTCGATGGCGGTCGGCGACTTCAACGGCGACGGCAAGCTCGACGTCGCGACCGCCAACGCCTTCGACGTGAGCGTCCTTCTGGGGAACGGCGACGGGACATTCCAGACACCCACCAACATCAACATCGGCTCGGATCCGGTGTCGTTCGCCGTCGGCGACTTCAACGGCGACGGGAAGCTCGACCTCGGCGTCACGTCGAACGCCACCGTGCTCCAGGGTTTTGACTACTACGGCGACCCGATCTACGGCTCCGAAGGTTACGCCAACGTACTGCTCGGCAACGGCGATGGGAGCTTCGCCGGGCCGAACGTGAACGACCTCGGCGCCGGTTTTCACGAGTCCGCCGCGGCGGCGGACTTCAACGGCGACGCCCTCGACGACTTCGTGACGGTCAACGAGGACTACGGCTACGTCGAAGTGCTGCCGGGCGATGGTAGCGGCTACCTGCAGGGCCCTTCGGGCTTCTCCATCGGCGACTACTCCTACTCGGTGGCCGCGGGCGACGTGAACGCCGACGGCCATACCGACCTGGTGACGGCGAATGGCAACGGCAACAGCGTCGGCGTGCTGCTAGGCGATGGGGCGGGCGGCTTCAGCGGCCCCGTGAACTATGCCACGGGCGGTAATACCCCCACCTCCGTCGTGCTCGGCGATTTCACCGGCGACGGCAAGGCCGACGTCGCCACGGCCAACTACTCCTCCGACACCGTAAGCGTGCTTTACGGCAACGGCGACGGCACTTTCTCGTCGGCGGTGCATTCCGCCGCGGGCTCGAACCCCTTCCCCATCGCCGCTGGTGACATCAACGGCGACGGCTGGCTCGACGCCGCCACGGCCAACACCGGCGGCGGCGACGTTTCCGTGCTGATCAACGACCACTCCTGGCCGGCGCCGCCACCGCCGGACGTCAGCATCAACGATGTGTCGGTCACGGAGGGCAGCACCGGGACCACGAGTGCCACCTTCACGCTGAGCCTGTCGTTTGCCTCCGGCACGCCGATCACGGTCCACTACGCCACGGCGGACGGCAGTGCCACGGCCGGCAGCGAATACCTCGCCGCATCGGGCGACGTGACCTTCGCCCCCGCCCAGACCAGCAAGGTCGTCACGGTCGCCGTGCTCGGCGACCGGGTGGCGGAACCCACCGAGACCTTTGCCGTCAACCTCAGCTCCCCGACCAATGCGTTCATCGGCGACGGCCAGGGGGTCGGAACCATCCTCGACGACGAGCCGCGGGTCAGCATCGGCAACGCGGCGGTCACGGAGGGGAACACCGGCAGCGTGAACGCGACGTTCACGGTGAGCCTGTCGGCCGCCTACGACGCGGCCGTGACGGTCCACTACGCCACGGCGAACGGCACGGCTACCGCCGGTAGCGACTACCTCGCCGCATCGGGCGATGTGACCTTCGCCCCTGGCCAGACCAGCACGGTCGACACGGTCGCCGTGCTCGGCGACCGGGTGGCGGAACCCACCGAGACCTTTGCCGTCAACCTCAGCTCCCCGTCGGCCGACGCCGCCATCGCCGTCGGCCAGGGTGTCGGCACCATCCTCGACGACGAGCCGCGGATTTCCATCAACAGCGTGTCGACGAAGGAAGGCAACGGCGGCACGACCCAGTTCATCTTCACGGTCAGCCTGTCGGCCGCCTACGACCAGCCGGTGACGGTCAACTACTCCACGGCGAACGGCACGGCTACCGCCGGCAGCGACTACCAGGCGAAGAGCGGCACGCTCACGTTCGCCCCCGGGCAGACGACCCAGACGATCACCATCGTGGTGTACGGCGACAAGACGGCCGAGTCGGACGAGACCTTCTTCGTGAACCTGAACAGTCCGAGCAGCAACGCGTTCTTCCTCGCCCCGCAGGGGATCGGGACGATCCTCGACGACGACGGCATCCACGGGAATGGGAAGCATTAACCGGAGCGATCGCCGCGGGAGAGTGCCCCTCGGCCCTTCCCCGCGTCTTTTCGCGGAGGAGGAAACTATGCCCCACGTCGGAGCCGTGCCGCTGCGTGCGCCAAGCGGTGACGCCCGGCCATCGTCTGCGGAGCCGGGGCGGCCGTCGGCCGTCGAGTTCCGTTACACGCAGACGGAGAGTTTCCCGGCGCTGCTGCAGGACCTTCGCGCCTCCCTGGTAGTCACCACGTACCAGGCGAACAAGCTGCTGGTCGCCCGGTCCGCGGGAGCCGGGTTTTCGATGCTGGTCCGGACAATCGACCCGCCGATGGGCCTGGCGGTGGACGGCCGCCGGATGGCCCTGGGAACCCGCGACGGGGTCTGGTTCCTGCGGAACGCCGCGGACATCGCCCCGCGGATCGAGCCACCCGGCCTCCACGACGCCTGCTACCTGCCCCGCTCCAGCCACGTGACCGGAGACATCGGCGTCCACGAGCTCGCCTGGGCCGGCGACGAGCTGTGGATGGTCAACACCCGCTTCTCCTGCCTCTGCACGCTCCACCCCGACTACAGCTTCGTCCCGCGCTGGCGACCGCCATACATCACCGCGCTCGCCGCCGAGGATCGCTGCCATCTGAACGGGCTGGCTCTGGTGGACGGTAGGGCCAAATTCGTCACCGCGCTCGGCGAGACCAACACCGCAAACGGCTGGCGTGCCAACAAGCCCCAGGGCGGGTGCTTGATGGAAGTGAACAGCGGAGAGGTCATCAGTCGCGGCCTGTCCATGCCGCACTCGCCGCGCTGGCACGACGGCCGGTTATGGCTGCTGGAACCCGGGACCGGGCAGCTCGTGCTCGCGGATGTCTAGCCGCGGCCGCAGAGAGCCGGTCGCCGAGTTGCCCGGCTTCGCCCGCGGCCTGGCGCTTTCCGGCCCGTTCGCGTTCGTCGGCCTGTCGAAGATCCGAAAAACATCAGCCATGGACGGCGTACCCCTGGCCCGGCGGCGCGATCAGCTGAAATGCGGCGTGGCGGCAGTGGACCTGCGAAGCGGCAAGCTCGTTGGCTCCCTGGAGTACCAGACCGCCGTGGAAGAGATCTTCGACGTGCAACTCCTGCCCGGGCTTCGCTTCCCGGAGGTGATTGGCTTCCAGCACGAGACAATCCAGCACACGTTCATCGTTCCGGCGCGTAATGGCTGACCTTCAGAACTGATCTACTGAGCCTTCGGGCTCGCATGACGACGGCTTCGCAATCAGCGTGAAGCCGAGGAATTCGATAGATATGGCACGTTGTTATTGAGTAGTGAGCTTCTTGCAGTATTACACCGCGATAGCGGGTAAATGATTGAGATCACCTTCCCAACCCGGCGCCTTTGGTACAGGTGAGTGCGGCACCAAAACATCTCTATTTCATCAATGGGCGATTCCGAAGACCTTGGCTCGCCTCTGGGCTCTACGACACCGCTGAAACAGAGAACATTCCTGAAGAGGGTTGCGACCGGGGAGCTAAGATAAACGCCGCGAAACTCAGCGGATGTCCAGTTAACGCAGAACCCCGAGGCCGTCAGCTTCGGGGTTCTCGCGTTTACCGGGAGGGATTGGCAAGCAGTTACGGCAGCGGCAGGTTTCTCTGTTCTTGCGGAGAGCGCGGCGCGAGCGCGGCATCGGCGGGGGCTGGGGCGCCTCTCGGGCGCGGACGCTCTCTTTCTCTGTCCAAAGGGACGCGCAGTTAACAGCATCGTGTGTATCGGGGTGCGGTCGCAACCATTTACGGAAACTCGGCGCGAACCGACCGCAAGCATCGATTCCGAAGTCGAGAACTTGAACGCGAAGGCCTTGTGGCAATGGGCCCTACGACTTCACATTTCACGGATTGTGGCGGATTCAATGGGCTCAGTACGCAATTGATACGCCACGGAAGGCCGAGCCTCGTCACGAGCCGCATGTCCCGGAGGGATCGTGCGAAACGACCTGAATTGCACCGCCGCTCATCGGCCGGCGGCGGGCACGAACCCCTCGTCGGTCAGGCGGTAGGCGTCGAGCTTCAGCGGCGCGAACAGGGACTCGATCTGCCGCCGGGCTTCCGACTTCACCCAGTCGGTCATGTTCGCGACCCACGAGTCGAGCGTCCGGGCGTCGGTGGTCGGGAACATCGCCGCCTTCTGGGCACGCGCCTTGGGGATCTCGACGTCCACGATCCGGCGGTACTCGCGCCAATTCCGGACGGCGCGGATCGCCCAGGTCTCGGCCAGTTCCTGGCGCGCGCCGTCGGGCATGGCCGCCCACGCGGGGTCCTCCACGTAGCGCCCGCCGAGCAGCTTGACCAGGGACTGGTACTGACGGTCGGTCAGCTCGGCGCCCCCGCTGAGGACGGCGTAGTGGACGGCGGCGGCGAGGGCGGCGGCGTGGGCCATGTCGTCGGCCGGCGCCCGGCGCCCGCGGGTGAGGTCGGCGAACGCCTTGAGGTCGTCGGCGGCCCGGCGGGCGGCGGTCGGGCCGCGGTCGCCGGCGTCGGGACCGGCCGCGAGCCGGGCGGGCAGCAGCGCCTCGGGGGCGCGGCGGAACGCGCTCGTCGCCCGGCCCTCCTTGATCAGCCGCTGGCCACGGCGCGGCTCGAGCCCGTCCTCGGTGAGCGTGTAGTCGTCGAACTTCAGCCCCCCGAACGCGAACATCGCGTCGAGCCGGCGCTTGGCCGTCCACTGAACCGACTGGTCCGGCCAGCCGGCGGTCGCGCCGAACGTCGACGCGTCCCCGCCCGTGATGCGCTTCCACTGGGCGATCTTCTCCGGGGTCTCGACCTCGACGACCCGGCGGTACTCCTGCCAGATCCGCACCGCCTCGACGGCGGCCTGCTCGATCACCCGCTGGCGCGCCTCGTCCGGCAGGCCGATCCACATCGGGTCCGACAGGTAATAGCCCGCGGAGATCTTCACGACCGACGCGAACTGCCGCTCGCTCAGGTCCTGCCCGCCGCTGAAGACGTGGTAGTAGAGCTTCACGCACAGGGCGCTGGCCTGCGCGAGGTCGTCGGTGCGGGCCCCGGCCCGCGTCGCCAACTCGGCGAACGCGCGGAGCTCGTCGGCGACCTGTCGCGCGGCGGCGGGGCCCCCGCCGGCGCCGGCGGGCATCGCGGCGAGTTCGGCCGGCAGGAGCGGCTGCGGCGTCGGGCGGAACGCGGTGGTCAGCCCGCCCTGCGCCTTGAGGCGTTGCCCGCGGTCGCCGAACCCGTCGGACGTCAGCTCGACCCCGCTGACCGGGTAAGGCCACAGTCCCTTGAACTGCCCGAGGTTCGTCAGCGCCTGGTCCCGCGCGACGCGCCGCGCGTACGGGTCGCTGGCCTGCTTGGCCCCGGCGAGGTGGTCGACGGCCCACACGGCGGCGACCGCCGCGTGCTCGGCGTACGCCTGCCGGTCGGCCTCCACCGTGCCCTGGAACTCTTCGTCGGCCATCAGCCGCGCCCGGAACCGCTCGGCGAGCCACCGCCGCCGGCCGGCCCCGGGCGCCTCGGCGCCGGCGGCGTCGTTGAGCACCTCGTAATTGAGGATGAACGCGACGGCGTAGATGTCGGCGACGTCCGACTTGACCACCCCGCCCCGGGCCGTCGCCGCGGCTTGGAACCGGCCCAATTGCCCCGCCACCTGGCGCGCCACGGCCTCCCGCTGCTTCGGGTCGGCGGCGGCCGCCGCGCCCAGCTTCGCGATCATCCGCGCCGCCACGGGCGACCCCTTGACCGGCGTGAAACCGGTGCTCGCCTCGTCCCGCTTCAAGACCTCCCGGCCCCGCGCGCGCTTGATCTCCCGGTCCATCATGATGTTCAGGAATGCCGACATCATGGCGTCCATTTGCTCGGCGTCGCGGTTGTTTGCCAGGCGGCGTTCGTTGGCGCCGGCCTCGGTGAGGTTGTCGTACGAGTGCTGGGTCTTCTCGTCGATCCAGACGTCGTTGAAAGTGTTGTGGATCGGCGCCGCCCGCACGACCCCGGCCCACGGGCCGACGCAGGCGGCGGCCGTCACGAGGCTCGTTGCGACGCGGGTAAGGCGAGACGAGATCATGCGGCACCTCTTAAGTCAGCCCAATGACGTCCGGCCGTGCGCCAGCGCCGCCGGCAACAGTACGGTCGCACCGATCCGCCCTGTCAAGGGCTTGCTATCGCTAGCTTGACACGCCGCCCCACCTCTACGTGAGTTCCCTGAAGCGGGTACGCCCGACGTCAGCCCTTAACCGACCTGGAAGCGGAGCAGAGGGCAGTGGCGAGGGAACCGGCCCGGCACCAAACTGCCCTGCGGAAGGTGTGCGGCGAGCCCGCAAAGGCCGCCGAGGTGCGGGAGCAGGCATTCAGGGCCGAGCGGTGGGCCACCAGGCTGGCCGAGGAGCTCATTCGGCTGAGGGCACGGCAGATCGACCGGGCGGAGGTCGCGGCGGAACTGTCTGCATTCGACCCGGCGTCGGAGCAGCTCAGTCCCAAGGAGCCGGCAAGGGTCATCCGGCTGCTGGTCGACCGGGTGGAGTGGCGCGCAAGTTCAGACACGTACGACCATGGTGAACGGCGGCTACGCCGCTTCCAGGCCGGAGATCGTGCCCTTTCCGGTGGCGAACGTCTCGGTTTCGATGCCCATGCGCTGGAGCATCGAGACGTACACCTTGCAGAGCGGCGTGTTGTTTTCGAGATCAAACACCAAGTGCTGGCCGTGCCTGAAGCCGCCGCCGGCCAGGATCATTGGCATGTTCTTGGTGGAGTGGCTGGAGGAATTGCCCAGGTTCGAGCCGTAGAGCACCATCGTTCGGTCGAGCAGCGTCTGGTCCTGCTCCTGCGTCTGCTTCAGTTTCTGTAGCAACCCCGCCAGTTGGCGCATCTGTTCGGTCTCGATCGCCCAGAGCTGCGCGAGCTTCTCTGGGTCTTTGCCGTGGTGGGAGAGGTTGTGGTGGTCCATCGTGACGCCCTTCACCGGCGGCACGCCGCCGGCCGGGTCCACGCTCAGGGTGATCACGCGGGTCGAGTCGGTCTGGAAGGCGAGGTGGACCAGGTCGTACATCAGCTTCGTCTTGCCAATCAGGTCGGTCTTCTCGGCGATGTCCTGCGGCGGGGGGACGTTGACCTTCGGCTTGGGCTTTTTGGACCACTCCTCCGCCCGCGTCAGGCGCTGCTCGACTTCCCGGACGCTGGTGAAGTACTCGTCCAGGCGCTGGCGGTCGCGGGTGCCGACCTGGCCCTGGAGCCGGCGGGTCTGCTCGGAAACCGTGTCCATGATGCTCTGGCCGTCCTTGAGCCGCTGCACCTGCTGCCTCACCTCTTTGGGCGAGCCGGTGAGGAAGAGCTTGGAGAACATCGCGGAAGGGCGGCGCTCGGCGGGGATGGGCGTGCCGTTACGCGTGACCGACAGCGATCCGCCGTTGGTGCACAGCGCCAGTGACGCGAAGCGCGTCTCGGAGCCGATCTTCTCGGCGGCGAACTGGTCGAGGGAGATCGAGTTGCGGAAGCTGCTGGAGCCGGGGTGCGGGGCGGCGGTGAGGTAGGAGTTGAGCGCCGAGTGCCCGCCGTCCACGTCGGGGTGCGAGACGCCGGAGAAGACGGTGAAGTCGTCGCGGAACTTCTCAAGAACCTGGAGGTACGGCGAGAGCCGGTAGCCCCGGCCGGACTGCTGCGGAAAGAGGTGCTGCGGTTCGATGCCCAGCGCGGTGCAGACGCAGACCATGCGGTGCGGCGCCTTGCGCGGGTCCACGGCGGCGGCGACGGCCGTCGCGGCCGTGCGCGGGAGCATGGATTCGAGCATCGGCAGGCCCATCGCCACGCCCGCGCCTCGGAGAAACGTACGCCGGGTCGGTCGGTTCTTCATCGCTCTCAACTCCCGTTATTTGTTCAAAAAGGTCTGACTCTGCACGACCTCATGGACCAGGGTCCGCAAACCGTAGTTCTTCGTACGGACGCGATCGACGATCTGCCTGACGGTCTGGCGGTCGGCGAATTCCGGGCCGTGCCCGGTGGCGTAAACGAGCAGCCTTTCCGCCAGCGACCGCGCGAGCTGGTCCTTGTCTTGCACGATGAGCTTCTTGAACTCGTCGATGTTGTCGAACTTCCGCCCGTCGGTGAGGACGTCGGCGGATTCGATCGGCAGGCCCTTGCCCTTGTTGTTGGGGCCGCGGTAGTTGGTGCGCCAGCCGCCGATCACGTCGAAGTTTTCCAGGGCGTTGCCCGGCGGGTCGATCTTCACGTGACACGTGGCGCAACTGGCGACTTCCTTGTGCTTGGCGAGTTGCTCGCGGATCGTCTTGGCCCCGCGGATGTCGGGCTCGATCGCCTTGGTCCCCTTGGGCGGCGGCGGGATCGGGTGGCCGAGGATCCGGTCCGACACGAACACGCCGCGCGTCACCGGCGAGGTCGTCGTCCCGTTGGCGGTCACCTTCAGCACGGCGGCCTGCGTCAGCACGCCGCCGCGGTGGCTGCCGGGGGGCACCGGGATCTTGCGGAAGGTCGTACCGTTCACTCCCGGGATCTGGTACTGCTCGGCCAGCCGCTGGTTGATGAGGATGAAATCCGAATCGACGAAGCTCAGCAGGCTCAGGTCGTTCTTCAGGACCTCGTCGAAGAACAGGTGTGTCTCCTTCACCATCGAATCTTCGAGCAGGTCGTCGAACTTGGGGTAGAGCCTCTTGTCCGGCGTGGTTGCGTTGATGTCCCGCAGCCGCAGCCACTGCCCGGTGAATTCCTCGGTGAAGCGCGCGGCCTTGGGGTCGTTCAGCATCCGCTCGACCTGCCGATGCAATACCTGCGGCCGTGAGAGCGTGCCCCCGGCGGCGAGGCCGAACAGCTCCTCGTCCGGCATCGAGCTCCAGAGCAAGTACGAGAGCCGCGAAGCCAGCGCGACGTCGTCCAGCTTTCCGGGCGTCTGCCTGAGGTAGAGGAACTCCGGCGAGCAGAGGACCGCCTTGAGGCCGACGCGCAGCGCGGCCTCGAACGGCTGGCCGTCCTTCAGTTTCGCCGCGACGAGGCCGACGAACGGCTCGACGTCCGCTGCGGCCGCGGGCCGGCGAAAGGCACGCGGCAAAAGGTTGGCAATGATTTTTTCGGCGTCGGCGAGCGTGCCCTTGCTCAGGTCCACGTCGCCGATCAGCCCCGCGTGGCTCTCCGGCGGCCAGGCCGGCACCACTGGGCCTTCCACTTCCACCCACTGCACCGCGAGGCCCGGCTCGTTCGGCAGCTCTTTGGGTGGTTCCTTCGTGTGGACTTTTGTGATGCCTTCGACGAAGAGCTTGATCGTTTCCTTCGAATCCAGACGGAGGGTGAATTCGACGATGCCGGGCTGCTTCGGAACGTCATAGGCGCCGGTCAGGACGGTCTTCTGGCCGTTCTTGATGTAGCCGCCCGCGTAGATCAGCATCGCCAGCGGCTTGTGCCGGTCGTTCTTGTATTCGTAGCAGGAGATGCGGAAGTGATACTCTCCGGCGACGCGCGCCTTGAAGTCCGAGAGCACTTTGGGCGGGTAACTCTCGTTGGTAAACAGCGCCGCGCCGTCCGGCAGCTTCAGGATCTGCGTGCCGATGTGTTTTTGAAGCCGCTGGTCGTCCAGGAACGAATAACGATTCTTCCCCGTCTGCGGGCGGGAACCGTGGACGATGGCGGCGTCCAGGGCCGCGTCGGCGGCTTCGAGGTAGCGCTCGATCAGCACCGGCGAGACGCTCAGGGCCGCGTCCTGGTTGTCGAAGCCGTTGGTCGAGGGGTCCTCAGGGAGCATTTCCTTGAGATCGACCTCGATGCCCAGCAGGTCGTGGATCGTGTTCTCGTACTCGACGCGGCTCAGTCGCCGCATCAGCGCGCGCCCGTTGGCGCCTTGGCGCGCCATGTCCGCCGCCGTCAGGCCGGACGAGACGTATTCCACGGCGGCCGACTGCTCGGCCTGCGGCGGGCGCGGCTGCTTCTTCGGCGGCATTTCGCCGGCCTCCAGCCGGTCCAGGAGGGTGAGCCACCGCCTCGCCGAGTCCGGGTCGCTGAAATCGGATTCGATCGCCGTCAGGTCCAGCCCGCCCTTGTGGGCGTCCGCATCGTGGCACTCGAAGCAGTGCTTCTCGAAAAATGACTGGACCGGCTCGGGAAGAGCGGCCGCTTTCACCGCCTGCGGCGGCCGGACCCCCGAAGGTACAGGCGCGGCTGCCGCAAGCGCGGCGGCTGCTGCCAACGCCAGAAAAATGAGTTGGGAAGGCCGTCGCATTCTCTGGAGTACTCACCGCGCCCGATGCGCTGGGTCGGTTGTGGGTAATGGGACCGGCGCATACACCGCCGATTGACCGTTGTTTATACCCGTCGGGGGGCAATTGGTTGACGAACAGAACGACCACTTATGCGGCCCCAGAGCGGATGCAAGCGACCCCATTTTCCGCAACGGACACAGCCGGCTGCTCCGGACACCAACGGCGGCGACGGGATTGGCAGTTTCTCCTTTTCAGGCGCCCGCCGTTATCCTCACCAGCCGCAAACCGGGAGAACAATGACGTCCAAGTGGACACTCGTGACGGTGGTTCTCGGGGCCTTTGCAGCCGCGCCCGCGCCGCCGGCGGCGGTGCTCAATGTCGCCTCGCTGGAAGAACTGCAGGGCGCGATCGACAAAGCGTCGCCGGGCGATCGCGTCGTGCTGGCCGACGGTAAATACGCCGCGACCGGGCCGATCAAGGTCGCCAGGGCGGGGACGGCGGAGCAGCCGATCGTGATCGAATCCAAAACGGTCGGCGGCGCGGAAATCGGCGGGGCCGCGGGCTTTCGCCTGGACCCGCCGGCCAGCTACGTCGTGGTCCGCGGTTTCGTCTTCACGCACAACGCGGGCTCGATGCGGCTGGAGGCGGGCGTCCACCACTGTCGGGTCACGCGCAACCTGTTCGCGCTGAAGGTCGCCGGCCGCGCCACGTTCCTCGACGTCCTCGGCGACGACAACGAGATCGACCACAACACGTTCCGCGACAAGGACACCGAGGGGCAGATGCTCTTCGTCCAGGGTCCCACCGGCGACAAGGTGGCCAAACGCACCTGGGTCCACCACAACTACTTCCTGGATTTTCTGAACTCGCACAAGAACAACGCGTCGGCCCTGCACATCGGCTCCAGCGGGCGGTCGATGGATTCGGCGTTCTCCGTCGTCGAGCACAACCTCTTCGTCCGAACCGTCGGCGAAAATGAAGGGGCGATCTGCAACAAGTCTTGCGATAATATTTATCGCTACAACACGATCGTCGATTCCACGGAGCTGTCGCTCCGCCACGGCCACCGCGTGCGGGCGTACGGCAACTTCATCTTCAACAGCGAAGGGATCCGGTTCTTCGCGCACGACCACGAGATCTACAGCAATTATTTCGAGAACTGCCGGCCGGCCATCGCGATCGGCAACGGGGACGGTTTGATCCCGCCGGCGAAACTGACCGCGCACCAGCGGCCGGAGCGGGTCCGGGTCGTTTACAACACGCTGGTGGACAACCGGGCGAACATCCAGATGAGCGGCCGACGGAATGGACTGGGGGCCGTGGACATCACGATCGCGGACAACGTCATCGTCGGCGGGCCCAAGGTGCTGTCCATTGACGGGCCCTTCGAGCGGCCGAGTTGGGAGGGAAACGTCCTGTGGCAGACCGAACCCGGCGACCTGCCGAAAGAGGCGTTCACTCGCCTGGACCCGAGCCTCACGAAGGACGATCGCGGCGTTCACCGGCCATCCAAGGACAGCCCCCTGATCGGCAAAGGCGTCGGATCGTACGGCTTCGTTCAGGTTGACATCGACGGACAACCCCGTGGGAAAAGGCCGGACGTCGGCGCCGATCAGATGTCCGACGCACCCTCGATCAATCACCCGCTGACGCCTGCCGACGTCGGTCCGGGCGCCCCGGATGAGCCGGAGCGCCCGCTGCTGACATCTCCGAAGGCCGAGTGGATCAAAAGGTAGTGCGACGTTGCACGGTCTTCACAGCGTCTTCAGAAACTCCACCAGGTCGTCCTTCTGGCGCGACGTGAGCCCGAGCCGGAGGACCGAGTCGTAGTGGTTAACCACGTCCTCAAGGGACTGTGCGCTTCCGTCGTGGAAGTACGGCGGGTGCGTGATCAGGCCGCGCAGCGGGGTCGTGCGGTACTTCCCGGTCTTGGTCCGCTCGGCGTACGCCGGGTCCATGCCCGTTTCGCTCGGGTCGTGGAGGCGGCGGTTGGCATCGGTGTAGAGGGACCCGGAGTGGCACGAGGCGCACGTGGCCGCGCCTTGGAAGATCGCCCTGCCCCGCGCCGCGGCGGCGGGATCAAAGCTGCCTTGCGGCGCGGCCGGCTTGTGCAGGCTGTGCTGGTACTCCCGGAGCGCGGCCAGCTTGGGCTCCACCAAATCCGGTTCATGGACCGTGTGAATTCCCAGGTGCCGGTCGATGAACGAGCCCTGGCCGCCCATCTGCGTGACGGCCACGTACCTGTTCCAGTAGGAGATCGACCCGTCGCCGGTGTACGTTGCCTTCTTCACGCCCTCCAGGCCGTAAGCGGGGGGGATCACCAGTGGCGTGCTGCGGCCGTCGATGTTGAACCGCGGGTCGTAGCGGCCCGGGCCCCACGAGCTGTAGACCGCCTTGGCGTCGTCGGGAACCGCCGGCGATGCGGCGATGATCTTGCCGGGGTCCAGGTCCAGGTTCGGCCAGCCGTCGAGCCTGTGGCCGATCCCCGGTGCGACGGAGTTGTCCACCGTGGAATGGCACAGCGCGCAGGAGATGCCCACGCGCGTCAGGTGGTCCTTGCCGTCCACGATCTCAACCGTTCCGACGACGCCCACGACGGCGTTGAGGCGGATGAGCGCAAGCGTGGTGGCAGGGTCCGTGAGGTCAACCCGACCTGCGCCAATGGCGTCGATCAGGTCGGCGGGCAGGGCGTCGGCGTCCACCTTCAGGCCGAGGCTCAGGGCGGTCACCGGGTCGATGGCCGACTCAATCACCTCGTGCATCCGCAGGCGGTCGGTCCACATCTGCTCGTCGCCAAAGGTGTCGAAGCGGAAGATCTCCTGCCCGTCCGGCATCTTGTGCCGCTCGGCGGCCGCCAGCGGCTGCACGCCGGCTTTAATAAAGAACAAGCCGCCACCCAGGCACAGGACCGCCACGGCAACGGGGACGAAGAGCCGCAGCCTCACCAGGACACGGCGATAACGAGAGAGGTGTATGGCGTGTACGCGAGGGCGCAATGACATATGAGTCCTCCTGCACGGGGACGATCCGTTCGGCTGCCGCGGCACGACACGGCTTCGCGGCCGATACGGGGAATAACCACACGCCATATTTGACTTATTCCCGCGGACGAGTTTTTTCGGGTAAGATTCGCGCGGGCATGGTGACTTGACCGCGGCGGGCTCATGAACGACCGGACCTTCGCATCCAGTCGCGGGAAGATCATCCGGCTCCTGCGCAAGGCGGGTCAGACCGTCAACGACCTCGCCCGCGCGCTGGGCCTCACGGACAACGCCGTGCGCGCGAACTTGGCCCGGCTGGAGAGGGACGGGTTGGTCCAGCAGGCGGGCAGGCGGCCGAGCTTTCGCAAGCCGGAATCCGTTTACGACATCACCCCAGACGCCGAGAGGCTGTTCTCCAAAGCGTACGTGCCGGTCCTGGTTGCCCTGCTCGGCGAGTTGGAATCGCGGCTGTCTGGGAAAGAACTCGACGCAGTGCTCGGCGGGGTGGGCCGGCGGATGGCGGCGCCGCACCTCGCTTCGCTCGCGGGCCTGCCGCCGCGGCGGCGCGCCGAGCGGGCGCTGAAGATCATGGAGGACCTCGGCGGGCTTGCGGAGTTGGAAGAGGTCGATGGCCGGATGTACGTGCGCGGTTTCGGGTGTCCGTTCTCGCAGGCCGTGGCCGAGCACCCGAAGCTGTGCGTGGTGGCAGAGGCGCTGATCGGGGAACTGCTCGGGCGGGCTGTCGAGGAACAGTGCACCCGCGGCGAGCGGCCGAGGTGCTGCTTCCTTGTGGATTCGCGACGAAGTGATTAAGGGAGTTGACGTGCCCCGTCCCACGCGCGTCCTGTTCATCGGCAACAGCTTCACCAACCGCAACGACCTGCCGGGAATGCTGACCGCGCTGGGCGCCGCGGCCAAACCCCCGCGGCCGATCGAGACCGCGCGCGTGATCGCCAACGGCATGTCCCTCAAGACGCACTGGGACCGCGGCGGCGCACGGGAGGAGGTCCGCGGGGGCGGGTGGGACTACGTCGTGCTGCAGGAGCAGAGCACGCTGCCGCTGAAGAACCGCCAGCGCATGCACGAGTACGTCCGGCGTTTCGACGGTGAGATCACCGCCGCCGGCGCCGCGACGGTCCTGTACATGACCTGGGCCAGGCGCAACGAGTTCCACCGCCAGGGTGAGCTGTCGGACGCGTACGCGAGCATCGGCCGCGAGATCGGGGCGCTGGTCGCGCCCGTCGGCGCCGCTTGGCAGCGGGCAATCGGTGAAGATCCAAAGCTGGTGCTGCACGATCGGGACATGAGCCACCCGAATCCCCTGGGCTCGTACCTGGCGGCGTGCGTCTTGTACTCCACACTTTTCCGGGCGAGTCCCGCGGCGACCACAACGCGCGTGCAGGGGTTGGAGCAAACGGCCGTGGATCGTCTGCGGATGATCCGGACGGTTGCTTGGCAAATTGTGAAGGAATTCCAGAAGGCCGCCGGCCGCCACGAGCCGAATAAGGGTGCCGCCTCTTGAGCTAATGCGACCTGCCCGTGACCTCACCCGGCCTCACGGGCACGAAGCTCGCCCCCTATGGCCTGACAATGGTTCCGTCGAGGCGGCGGTCGGGGCCGCGGTTTCTTCCCGCTGACTTGTACGGGTGTTTGGCGGCGGCGTCTTCATCCACGTCAATGCCTAAGCCCGGCTTGTCATTGGAGTACATGTAGCCGCCCTTGATTTCGGGGGTGCCGGGGAAGACTTCGTGGGCGGCGGCGTTGAAGCGGGTTTCTTCCTGGATGCCGAAGTTGTAGGTGGCGAGGTCGAGGTGCATGTTGACGGCGTGGCCGACGGGGGAGACGTTGGCGGGGCCGTGCCAGGCGGTGCGGACGTTGAAGAACTCGCAGCAGGCGGCGACCTTGCGGGCCATGTTGAGGCCGCCGGCGGCGGAGATGTGGATGCGGATGAAGTCGATCCAGCGGTTGGTGACCAGGGGGAGCCATTCGTGGCGGTTGACGAAGAGCTCGCCCATCGCGAGTGGCGTGGAGGAGGCGGCGCGGACGTGCTGGAACCACTCGATGTCCTCTGGGGCGAGGGGGTCTTCGAGGAAGAAGAGGCGGTAGGGCTCCAGGGCCTTGGCGAGCTGAATGGCCTGCGCGGGGGGGACGCGCTCGTGGACGTCGTGGATCAGGTCCACGTCGAAGCCGATCTTTGAGCGCAGATAGTCGAACATCTTGATCGTGTTGTTGACGTAGGGCGTGGGCTCGAAGACGGGGGAGGGGGCGACGCCGTCGGGGCGGGATTTGAGGGTCTGCTCGGAGGCGGCGCCGGAGGCGCCGTAGGTGGCGAAGCCGGGGACGGCGAGTTGGACGCGGACGTGGCGGTAGCCTTCGGCCATGTATTTGCGGACCTGATCTTCGAGGGCCGGCAGGTCCTTGGCGCTGGCGTGTGCGTAGAGGGGGACGGCGGCGCGGACCTTTCCGCCGAGGAGGTTGTAGACGGGCATGCCGGTGCGTTTGCCGAGGATGTCCCAGAGAGCGCCGTCGATGCCGGAGAGGGCGTTGTTGAGCGTAACGCCGGAGCGGAAGTAGGAGGCGACGTAGTTGGTCTGCCAGATGTCCTCGATGTCTTCGACGTTGCGGCCGACGACCAGGGGCTTGAGGTTCTTCTCAATGGCGGTGGCGACGGCGAGGGGGCGTTCGCCGTGCGTGGCGCAGCCGACGCCGTAGAGGCCGGGCTCGGAGGTGAGGACCTTGACGACGACGTGGAAGTCGGACGGCTGGGTGAGGATGACCTTCACGTCGGTAATCTTGAGCGGCGGCAGACCGCGGCGGGCGGCTTCCTGGGCGCGGGCGAGGGGGCCGGGGGCGGAGAGGAGGGCGGCGCCGGCGGAGGCGGTGGCGAGGGAGGCGGATTTGAGGAGGTGGCGGCGGGAGGTCATGGGTTGCTCCATCAATTCAAAAGACCGCCCACGAATGAACACGAATGGACACGAATAAGAGAAGAGTGAATGCTTTTCATTTATTCGTGTAAATTCGTGTCAATTCGTGGGCGGTATTCTTATCTTTGGGTCAGGTTAGTTTGCCTTTGCGGAAGAGGGGCGTGAGGGATTGGGCGAGGGTTTGGAGGTGGTGGTCCTCTTCGGGGGTGGTGGGTTTGAAGGTGGCGCCGATGTCCAGGGCGCGGAGGAAGCAGGATTCGTCGCTCGGCGGAATCGCGGCGGTGATGTCCTGGGAGAGGGACCAGCGCACGGCCAGCTCGGCATCTGGGCCCTCGAGGGGTTCGTACCAGAGGTGCTGCCATTTGCCGCGGCGGTTGCGGGGTAGGCCCTGCGGCCATTCCTGCTTGACCATGGATTTGATGCAGATGCGGGTGATGTTTTTCTTCTTCGCGAGGTCGAGGATTTTGGGGCCGAAGTCACCTTTGTAGACGGAGGCGAAGTTGAGGGGGAACATGACCGAGTCGAAGTCGAAGCGCTCCATGGCGGCCAGCGCTGCTTCGACGGTGTGCGCTGAGAAGCCGATGTGGCGGACGACGCCGGCCTTCTGGGCGGCGAGGATCGTGTCCATGCAGCCGCCTTTTTTGAAGGCCTCGTCCACGTCCTTGGCGGGGTCCTTGATGACGTGGAGCTGGTAGAGTTCGAAGTGGTCGGTGCGGAGGGCCTTGAGGGAGTTGTCGAGTTCTTCCTTGCAGCCGGCGGCGTCGCGGCGCTTGGTCTTGCAGGCGAGGAAGACGTTTTTGCGGAAGGGCTCGAGCGCGGGGCCCATGAGATCCTGGGCCTTGCCGTTGCCATAGGCGGGGGCGACGTCGAAGTAGTTGCAGCCGCGCTCGACGGCAGTGGTGACGAGGCGAGCGGCGGCGGGTTGGTCGCCGCGGGCGAGTAGCAGGCCGGGGAAGGCGATGATGGAGACGTCGGTGCCAGGCTTGTACGGGCGGCGCGGGAGCGGGGGGAGGTTGGCGGCGGCGCGCAGGCGCGGCGGGCTCAGGGCGAGAGCGGCGGACGTGGCGGCGGCGGTTTTTAGGAAGGTGCGGCGGTTGAAGGGGTGGGACATGAGACCTCCGGTGGAAGCGGGGACATAATCGCAGGGAATCGTTATGAAAGTGCTGGTGACGGGAAGTTCCGGGCATTTAGGGGAGGCGCTGGTTCGGACGCTGCGCGAGCGCGGCGACGAGGTGGTGGGTTTGGACTTGACCGCTTCGCCGTTCACCGCGGAGATCGGCTCCATTGTTGACCGGGGGTTCGTGCGGCGGTGTTTGCGGGGGGTGGGGGCGGTGATCCATGCGGCGATGCTGCACAAGCCGCACGTCGCCACGCATGGACGGCAGGCGTTTGTGGATACGAACGTCACGGGGACGCTGAATTTGCTGGAGGAGGCGGTGGCGGCGGGGGTGCGGTCGTTTGTGTTTACGAGCACGACGAGCGTGTTTGGCGCGGCGTTGCGGCCGGCGGAGGGTGAGGCGGCGGTGTGGGTGACGGAAGATTTGCGGCCGGTGCCGCGGAACATTTATGGCGTGACCAAGGCGGCGGCGGAGGACCTGTGCGAGCTGTTCCACCGCAATCAACGGCTGCCGTGCGTGGTGTTGAGGACGTCGCGGTTTTTTCCCGAAGAGGATGACGACCCGGCGGTCCGGGCGGCGTACGAAGATGGCAACGTCAAGGTAAATGAATTTTTGTACCGGCGCGCGGATTTGGAAGATGTCGTCGATGCACACCTGCTGGCGGTTGAGAAGGCGGCGGCGATCGGATTCGGGCGGTACGTGATCAGCGCGACGACGCCGTTTCGGGCGGAGGACCTGGCGGAGTTGCGCGTGGATGCGCCGGCAGTCGTGCGGCGGCGGGCGCAGCGGTTCGAGGAGGAGTATGGGCGGCGTGGGTGGAGGATGTTTCCCGGAATCGATCGGGTGTACGTGAACGAACGGGCGCGAAGGGAGTTGGGATGGCGGCCGCGGTATGATTTCCGGTACGTCCTTGGGCGGCTGAAGGCGGGGGGTGAGATTCGGAGCACGCTGGCGCGGGTCGTGGGGGCGAAGGGGTATCACGGTCGGAGGTTTGAGGAGGGGCCATACCCGGTGGGGTGAGGGGGGGGCGGGGGTGCCGCATTCGGGGCAGTCACCGCTGGGCAGGGGCCGGAAGTCGAGCACACGACCGCACCGTGGACAACGGCTGAGCCATTGTGAGCCTCGCCGCCGCCAATTCCGGAACTTGTCGCTGAATCCGCCAAGGACCATCAGGGCAATGGACAGGAGCAGCACCCGGAATAGCGCCGCGCCCGTGGTGAGATGAAGATACGCGCTGCCCAAAATGGTCATTCCAAAGATCATCAGCGATAAACCTGTCAGGAGCGAGCCGGTTCGAGACATTGGAACTCGTTGCCGTCCACGGCCCCATCCCCACCATGCGCGAAATCGAGCCATCAGTCCTGCTCGGCAGATGGATGCGAGTACGAAGGCGGTGCCTGCGATGGTGACGATGGTGGAGACGATGAGGGCCGTAACCGGTGATGCGGGGTATCCGAAGCCGGGCGAACCGCGACCTCCCAACAGCACGAGGACCGACTCAGGAAAAGCACAATTCATTCTCGTTCGCTTTGTAGGACCAACAGAACAATCTACCAGAACTTGGGCAGCGCAGATGCTCGGCCGAAAGACGAAGGGCGACAGCGTCCAATCAAAAGTTGAACGAATCATCCTCACCCCTGCCCTCTCCCGGAGGGAGAGGGGGAAGAAAGGCGCCGTTATTCGGCGGGGCTTGGGCGAGCCTTGGCTTTCTTCGTTTTGGCGTTAGGGGCGGGCGGGGGCGCAGGTTGGGGGACCTGCTTGTTCATTTCGTCGGCGATCGCTTGGAGGCGTTGGACGATGTCGGGGTGGTCCTTGGAGACGTCGTGTTGTTCGGAGGCGTCAATTTCCAGGTTGAACAGAGAGCCGGCGTGTGTGTCGTCGCCGGTGAGGACGCCGGGGTATTGGGAGGGGTGGGCTTGCTCGTAGGGGGCGACGAGGGTGACGCCGTCGGGGGCGCGAGGGTCGGTCCACTTTTCATCGGGGCGCATGGTGCGGGGGTTGGGGCGTTCCTGGAGGAAGAGTTTCCAGGGGCCCGAGCGGATGGTCGTGAGGCGCGGGCCCTGCATGGAGAAGAGGGCATCGTGGGGGGATTTGGCGGACTCGGTGGTGAGCAGGGGCATGATGACTTTGCCGTCGATGGGGCGGTCGGCGGGGATGAGGTCGGCGTGGTCCGTCGCGGTGAGTGTGGTGGGGAAGAGGTCGATCATCGCGGCGGGCTCGTGGGAGACGAGGCCGCGCGGGATGTGTCCGGGCCAGCGGGCGATGAGGGGTTCGCGGATGCCGCCTTCCCAGGCGTTGCCCTTCATGCCGCGCAGGCCGGCGGTGGAGCCGCCGTACCAGGGGCCGTTGTCGCTTGTGAAGAGGACGAGGGTTTTGTCGTCGAGGTCGAGGTCGTGGAGGGTGGAGAGGATCTGGCCGACGGACCAGTCAAGTTCGGCGACGGCGTCGCCGTAAAGGTTGGTGCCGGTTTTCTTGTAGAAGACTTCGGAGGCGGCGAGAGGCTTGTGGGGCATGACGCCGGGGACGTAGAGGAAGAAGGGGGAGTTCTGGTGGCGTTTGATGAAATCGCAGGCTCTGGCGGCGTAGCGTTTTTCGAGCGTGGATTGGACGACGGGGTATTCGACGATCATGTCGCCGTCGAAGAGTCGGACGGGGCGCATGTCGTTCGAATAGAGAATACCCAGGTATTCGCCGAAGCCGCGGCGGGTGGGGAAGAACTGGGGCTGGTGGCCGAGGTGCCACTTGCCGACGGCACAGGTGGCGTAGCCGGCGCGTTGGAAGCATTGGGCGAGGGTGATTTCGGAGTCGGGGAGGCCGATCTTGTCGAGGGCGGGGTTGTTGGGGACGTCCGGGGCGGGGTTGGCGGTGAGGCCGGAACGGAACTGATAGCGGCCGGTCATGAGGGAAGCGCGGCTGGGGGCGCAGTAGGGGCAGGTGGAATAGAAGTCGGTGAGGCGTGCGCCTTCTGCGGCAAGGCGATCGAGGTTGGGGGTTTTGAAGGTGGGATGGCCGTAGCAGTGGAGGTCGCCGTAGCCGAGGTCGTCGGCGAGGATGATGATCACGTTGAGGTAGTCCTTCGGGACGTCGGCGGCGCGGGCGGACGCGAGGATGAAGGACGCAAAGATCAGGAATGTCGTGAATCGCATGATCGGCCTCGGGTGGGTGGCGGGGCGGATTTGACCATGCGGCGGGAATGGCGGCAATGTGGGGATCAGTCGGGGAGCGGGCGGATTTTGAGGTTGCGGAAGGCGATGGGGCGGTTGGCGAAGCCCTGGAGGCAGATGTGGCCGCGGGCGGCGCGGCCGTAGGTGGCGGGGTCCCAGTGATTTTTGCCGCCGGGGGCGTCGCTGTCGTTAACGCGGCGGGTCCAGTCGGGGGAGCCGAGTTCGTATTCGACGACCTTCTTGCCGTTGAGCCAGTGCTCGACGTGGTTGCGGTTAACGACGATGCGGCCGGTGTTCCACTGGCCGCTCGGGAGCGGGGCCGCGTCCGTCGGGGGGTAAACGCGGGCGCAGGCGGCGGTTTGGAGGAGCGGAGTGCCGGCGGAGGCGGGGCCGGCGTTGGCGGTGACGAGCTGGTATTCGGGGCCGGTCCCGTAAGGCTTTTCGGTAGTTTCGAGAACACGGTACATGACGCCGCTGTCGCAGGTCTGGCCGAGGTTGAAATCGAAGGTGAGGTCGAAGTTGGCGTACTGGTCGGTCGTGATCAAGTCGGCGGAGGCGTCGCCGTTGTTGGAGAGGGCGCCGTCTTTGGCAAGCCAGTTGTCGGGGATCTGGTCGCGCTTGTATCCGCGCCAGCCCGAGAGGGTTTCGCCGTCGAACAGCAGTTTCCAGCCGGCGGCGCGTTCGGCGTCGGTGAGCGTGTTGTGGGGGGCGGCGGCGGCGGAGTCGTCGGCCCGAAGGGGGCGGACCTGGACGTTGCGGAAAGCGGCGGGGCCGTACCTGCCTTGAAGGAGCAGGGGGCCGGTGCGCTTTTCCGGGGCCGGGTCGGTCTGTGCGTCGGTGGGCCCCATAACCTCGACGTCGCGCTGGACCTCCTGCCCGTTGAGCAGGACGGTCAGGAAACGGGCGTTTTGGACCTTAGTCCCGTCCGCGGCAAAGCGGGGGGCGCGGAAGGTAACATCTACGGTTTGCCACTCGCCCGGGGACTTGGCGGCGTCAACCATCGGCGCGGAAACGTGGCAGATGGCGCCGCAATCGGTGCTGTCCAATTGCCGGCCTGAAACGAGAGGCTTGTCCCTGAGCTCCATCTCATAAAGGCCCATGAGAAAGATGCCGCTATTGGCGCCTTTGGGCAGGAGGAACTCGGCGTGGACTTCGCAGTCGGCGAACTCGCGGTCGGAGAGGAGGTCGACGCCTTCACCTTTGCCCTCGGTGGTGACGAGAACGCCGCCGGCGTCGGAGTACATGAGGTGCGCGGGGTCATCCTGGGCGAGGCCGGCCCAGCCGGCGCTGTTCCAGGAGCCGACGGACCACGCGCCATTCGGCCGGGCGTCGCGGGACTTCCAATGGTGAAGGTCGCGGCCGTCGAAGGCGGCGGCATCGACTTGGGCGGCGGCAGTGTCGGCGGGTTTGGATTCGAGCGGCACCGCGGTGAAGTCGTCGACCCAGAGCGTTCCCTCGCCGTCGAAGAAGATCGCGATTTTGAGCTTGTCCGTCCCCGCGGGCGGAATGACCACCTGCGAGAAATCAGTCCAATCGGCGGCACCGGACGCGCTCAGCAGGACGCAATTGCCGATACAGGTGCTCTCCGAATTGATTGCGAAGGCCTTCACAGTGGCCTGGGCCGATGTGCCTGTTGACCTGAAGGAGCCGGTGATCTTCAGGGGCGCGGGGGGGAGCTTCTTGAGGTACTGCTCGACGAACGTGGGGCGGTTGCCGGCGGTGGACGTGAGGCGAAGGGAGGCCGGGGCCGATTTGAAAACCTGCGTGTCACGGACCATGGCCTCGGCGTCGGAGTCGTCGACGGGCACGCTGCCGACGCCACGGAAGCGTTGGCTCCAGCCCTTGCGCGAGGGATCGTCGGAGAAGCTGCCGTCGATGAAGAGATTGGCGGCAGGGCCGGTGCCGGGCGGGCTGGCGAGCTCGGGGGCGGGCGGGCGCCAGCTGCGAACGACCTTGTCTTTGCCGGCGGAGGCGGCGAGGCGGCCGTCGGCGACGTCGGCAGTTTGAACCTCGGCAGGAACGTCGGGTGTCGTCGAGGCGGAGGCGATAACTTCAGGGGGCGGGGCCGGCGGCGGGGGTGTTGCGGTTGATGTGGGGACGGCGGGCGGCGGCGCGGGGGAAGCTGTGGCGGCGGACGGGCGCGTGGCCGGGGAGTTGCCGCTGAAGAAGAGGTAACCACAGAAACAAACCACGGCGGCGCCTGCGCCGGCGGCCCACGGGAGCCAGTCGGCGGTCGCGGGTTTTGGCTGGCGGATGGAGCGGGCGGGCGGGCGGAATTCTTGAGCTATCTCCGGCGGGTCCGAGGCGTCATTCACAATTGGATCGACCGGAGGGGAACTGGAGTCCGCGTCCGCGGCGGGGGGTGGGTCTTCCGCGGCGTTGTCGTCTGGGTCCTCGACGATCTGGGCGACGGGCAGGTCCGCGCGTATGGCGTCGGCACTGGCGGCGTGGTGCGGGTGCGCCCAGGTCGGCACGCCGGTGCCGAGGGACGGGCCGAGGTCTTCGTCGGCGAACACGTGGGAACCTTCGGGCGTGGCCAGGACGGTGTCGAGGTCGGCCAGGAATTCGCCGGCGGACTGGTAGCGGTCGGCGGGGTCCTTCTGCGCGCCTCGTTCGAGGATGCGGCAGACGGCTTCGGGGATTCGCCATGCCTTTTGCCGCACGTCGGGAAAGGGCTGGGTGCAGTGCTGGTGGAGGGTGGCGGCGATGCCGGGGCCGGGGAAGGGGAGTTCCCGGGTGAGGAGGTAGTAATAGGTGCAGGCGAGGGAATAGAGGTCGGAGCGGGCGTCGGCGATTTGGCCCCGGCACTGTTCGGGCGCCATGTAGGCGGGGGAGCCGAGGATGGTGCCGGGACGGGTGCGGGTGGTGTCGGTGTTGACGTCGCGGCGCTTGGCGAGCCCGAAGTCCACGACTTTTACGACGCCGCGGGGGGTGCGCATGAGATTGGAGGGCTTGACGTCGCGGTGGACGAGGCCGGCGTCGTGTGCGGCTTCGAGTCCGGCGGCGGCGTCGCGGACCGCCTGGGTGGCCTGTGGCCAGGGCAGGGCGCCGTTGGTTTTGACCTCGTCGGCGAGACTGCCGCCGGCCACGTATTCCATGGCGATGAAGACCTGGTCGCCGCGCTTGCCGACCTGGTAGACGGTGACGGTGTTGGGGTGGTTGAGCCGGGCGGCGGCCTGGGCCTCGCGGACGAATTCCTTGACGGTGTTGTCGGTGAGTTGGCCGGCGTCGGGGTGGAGGAGCTTGATGGCGACGTCGCGGTTGAGGAGCTTGTCGCGGGCGAGCCAGACCTGTCCGGCACCGCCTTGGCCGAGCTTGCGGCGCAGGGCGTAGTGGCCGATCGAGGATGTACTGGTGTGGGATGCGCTCATGACGGTCGAAGGGAAGACGGTCTTACGCGGGCTGTCGGGGGAGGGTTCGTCCGGTGTGGCTGGAATGGCGGGCGGCTCGCGTGAGAGTGATCTGGAATACAGGTTCCCGAGCTTTTGCGCGGCGGGCATAGTGAGGGGTTCAACCACCGGCCGGAGTCCCGGCGGCGGGACGGCTGGGGTTGGTTGAAAGGAGTCACAAATGAATGTGAAACTGAAAAAACTCGAGGAGCAGGTCATTGTCATCACCGGCGCGTCGAGCGGGATCGGGCTGGCGACGGCGCGGATGGGGGCGAGGCGCGGGGCGAAAGTGGTGGTGGCGGCCAGAAGCGAGGGGGCGCTGGACCAGCTCGTGAATGAAATCCGCTCGTCCGGCGGGCAGGCGGCGGCGGTGGTAGCGGACGTGGGGCGGGAGGGGGAGGTGAAGCGCATCGCCGACGAGGCGGAGAAGCAGTTCGGCGGGATCGACACGTGGGTGAACGACGCGGCGGGGTCGATCTACGGGAAGATCGAGGAGGTTTCGCTGGATGATGCGCGGAAGCTGTTCGAGACGAATTTCTGGGGGACGGTGTACGGGTCGCGCATTGCGGTGGAGCGGCTGAAGCGGCGCGGCGGCGGGGCGCTGATCAACATGGGGAGCGTGGTGTCGGACCGGGCGATCCCCTTGCAGGGCTTTTATAGCGCGAGCAAGCACGCGGTGAAGGGGTTCACCGATGCGCTGCGGATGGAATTGGAAGAAGAGGGGGCGCCGGTGTCGGTGACGTTGATCAAGCCGACGTCGATCAACACGCCGTTCCCGCAGCACGCGCGGAATTACATGGAGGACGAGCCGACGCTGCCGCCGCCGGTGTACGCGCCGGAGGTGGTGGCGGACGCGATCCTGTATTGCGCCGAGCACCCGCAGCGCGACGTGCTGGTGGGCGGGGGCGCGAAGCAGATGAGCTCGATGGAATCGGTGTCGCCGCGGCTGACGGACAAGTACATGGAGGCGACGATGTTTGACGGGCAGCGGCGCGGGGAGCCGCCGCGGCCGGGGAGCGGCAGGGGACTCTGGGATGCGAATGACGACCTGAGCGAGCACGGGGATTATCCGGGGCACGTGATGAGGAGCAGCCTCTATACCAAGGCGGCGCTGCACCCGGTGATCACGGGCGTTGCGGCGGTGGCGGGATTGGTCGGGATCGCGGCGGCGGTGTTCGCGGCGGCGGGCAAGGAGGAGTAGGAGTGCTGAGTTGCAAGTGCTGAGTGCTGGGTGGCGATTGCGTTCAAGCGGGGGTGAAAGGGAGACCGGCTTGGGGACGGGCCGTCTCGCTTTGGGGTCAAAGTTTCAGTCGCGCTGATACTTTGCACGTCGCGACCCGCTGTGTCGATATCGAACGCGGTGGTGATCGTATAATCCGCACCCATGAGTACGCAGGCGGAGGATCGCCGAGGGTTGTTCGAGGCGTTGGTGGCTGACGGGCGGCCGCTCTTGGTTTTGACGGCGCTGGCGCTGATTCTTTCGGGCGGGTTCGTCGTCTTTCAGTCGGCGGCGGGGCAGTTCTTGCCGCAGGACGTGGAGTTTCTGGGGATGACGGCCAAGGACCTGTGCCGGGTGGGCCAGTGCAGGGTAGTTCACTTCATGTTTCATGACCGGGTGAGTTTTGGCGGGGCGATCTTTGCGATCGGGTCGCTCTACCTTTGGCTGGCGGAGTTTCCCCTGCGGCAGCGGACGGCGTGGGCGTGGTGGGTCTTTGTGATAAGCGGGCTCGTGGGTTTCGGGAGCTTTCTGACGTACGTGGGATACGGGTACCTGGACCGGTGGCACGCCGTGGCGACGCTGCTCCTGCTGCCGTGCTTTGGGTTTGGGTTGTGGCGATCGTATCAGATGCTACTGCCGCCGCGGGGGGTTGGGAGCTTGTTGCGGCCGGGGGTTGTGGCGCCGTGGGGATCGGCGTACGGGGTAGGGCGGGCGTGTTTGCTGTTCACGGCGGTGGCGCTGGTGGCGGGCGGGTTGACGATCATGGGGGTGGGGATGACGCGGGTGTTCGTGCCGCAGGACCTGGAGTTCATGGGGATGTCGCCGGCGGAGCTGCGGGCGATCAGCCCGCGGCTGGTGCCGCTGATCGCGCACGACCGGGCGGGGTTTGGCGGCGGCCTTTGCGCGACGGGCGTGGCGGTGTTCTTTTGCGTGTGGTGCGCGACGCCGAGCCGGAGCTTGTGGCAGGTGCTGTGCGTGGCGGGGGCGGCGGGGTTTGGGACGGCGATCGCGATTCATCCGATCGTGGGGTATCTCAGTTTTTCACACCTCGCGCCGGCGGTGGGTGTGGCGGTCGTCTTCTGCGCGGGGTCGGGGTTGTGCGCCAAGACGATGTTCGGGTGGGAGCGGCATTCTGGTCGTGAGGCGGAAGCCCCGGACGTACGTCCGGGGCTCCGGGGGACTACGTAGCGATTGGCTCATTCACCCAGAAACTCCGCGAGGGGGGTTAAGTTGTCGGAGTGGTCTGAGATGATCTTGACCGTGGCGATGATGGGCACCGCGAGGAACGCGCCGGCGATTCCCCAGAGGAACCACCAGAGGATCACGCCGACGAGGACGGCGACGGGGTTGAGCTTGAGGCGCTGGCCGTAGGCGATGGGGCTGACGACGTTGTTCTGAAGGGTGGTGATGATCAGGTAGCTGCCGGGCACGGCGAGGATGTGCCACATGCCGTCGAAGGTGGCGAACCCGGTGACGGCCAGCAGGCCGACCATGATCGTGGCGCCGAGGTACGGAATGAATTCCAGGACGAACGTGAAGACGGCCCACAGCAGCGGGCTGGGGACCTTGAGCCACCAGAGGACCAGCGCGACGATGACGCCTTGGCCGGCGTTGATCAGCGCGGTGACGAGCATGTAGCGGAGGACGGCGGCTTCGGCCTCGTGGACGACGTCGCGCGCGGCCACCTTGTCCCGCGGGAGGGGCATGACCTTGACGAGCTTCTGGAGGAACATGTCGCCGGCGGCGAGGAGGAGGTAAAGGAGGACGATGACCTCGACAATCTGGCCGAGAAGGGTGGTGGTGGTGCCGAGGAAGCGGGCGATGGCGGAAGGGGCCCGGGGCGCGGGCGGCTGGGCGGGCGGTTGGGCGGGCGGCTCTTCGGCGGCGGGGTTGGTGGCGGGGTTGGTCGCGCGGCTGGTGGGAGGGCCTTGGGCGGCCTGCTGGAGCTGGTTGGTGAGTTTGGTGACCTGCTGGACGGGTTTGCGGAGTTTTTCGAGCTTCCCCTGGGCGCGGGAGAAGCTTTCGGGGGCCTTGGTGAACCAGTCCTGGAGCGGGTTGGACAGCGCCCAGCCGATCCCCACGAACGCGGCGAGGAGGGCGAGCGTGACGATGGCGGCGGCGATGGGCGTGGGGAGACGCAACTTCTCCAGCGATCGAACCACCGGCCGGAAGAGGGCGTTGAGCAGCAGGGCGAAGGCGATGGGGACGAGGATCTCGCGGCCGAAGTAGAGGGCGAATGCGACGGCAACGGTGGCAATTACAACCAGAGCCGTCGTGCGCGGCGTGGGGTGCGGGTCTTCGGGCATGTTCCTCCGTCCTCTGCGGGGATTATGGAGACATTGCCCGCAATGCGGAATCGACAAAAAGCACTTGTCGGGCTCCGGGCGCGGCCGTGGGGCCGCCGGCGGTCTAATCGAAGATCGAGGTGGCGTCGAGGAGGTTGCGGTACGCGTCGGCGGCCTTGTCGAGGTCTTCCGTGATCTTATCTGCCCCTTCCTGGTTGTCCGCGGTAGCGTCCTTGGCGTCCTCCTCCTGGGCGCGTTTGGCGTCGATCTCCTGAAGCAGTTGCTTGATTTCCACATCGACGTCGGCGAGTTGGCTACGCAGGACCTGGCCGCCATCCTTGATGTTGAGGAGCGCCGCCGCGGTGCGGTTCGTGGTGGAGTGGACGGTCTTGGCGACGTAGCCGCGCAGGTCGGCGATGAAACCTTGCGGCTCGCCGCGGAGCACTTGGGACGGTTCGATTGGCGCGGCCGGGGGGGCGGCCTCGCGGACCTTCTGCACGGCTCTGGTTACCACCGTTACGGCGTCGTGGATTTGGGATTCCATCTGCCTGACGGCGTCGAAGGCGCTGGTGGGGTTGTTGGTCGGCGCGTTCATGGGGCGATGCTCCGAGGGTTGGCGGTCCTTGAGGCACTGACGTGGTTATCGAGGGACGTAGCGGGGCGTTGCGTGGGGGCGAGCGGCGCCGATCAAAAGGCGTTGGCGTTGTCACGCAAGGGGGACGGGTGATTTTCAGGTACCCCGGTCGCCGGGGCGGGTGGCGGGTTTGGGCCGCTCGTCGATCAGTTTCCCGTCGCGGGTAATGCGGCGCTGCAGTTCTTCCGACCGACTCAGCCGCCAGCCGTCCGGCGTCCGCCGAAGCAATGCACGCCATGTGGCGTCGTAATGGATGGCGTGGTCGCCCACGCCCTGGGGGTCGGCGACGAGCGTGTCGTGGGTTTCGGTGTAGGTTGCTTCGGCGGCGTCGCCGTGCGAAACGACCTCCGACACGGCGATCCGCGCCTTGGTCTGCTTGACGGCGGGTGCGGCTCTTTGGGCGAGCTCCTTCCACTGCGCGACCGACAGTTCTGTGCCGTCGGCGTAGCGGACGGTGGCGGTCGGGAGGGAATAGCGGGTCACGCCGTCGATGTCATTGCGCTCGGCGGATTGAGCGATCTGGTCGTAGATCGACTGGACCTCAGCTTTCAGGTCCTGCTCGGCCGGCTGCCGGTCCGTCGGGCAGCCGCAGGCCAGGGTGGCGATGCCGAGGAGCGTGATGAGCCGGTTCATGACGAGCCTCCGCGAGGTGGTTCCTCCGGTCGCCACAGCGGCGATCTCGTGCGGGGCGGACCCATAGAGGACCGTCCCTGCTTTGGCGCGGACGAGCGCAGTCAGAGTCCCACAACGCGGCGGGCAAGCCCGGCGGCTACATGGGAGTTGAAACTGTTCTTTACCGCTTGGAGAACTGGAATCGCCGCCGGGCCCCGCGCTGTCCGTACTTTTTGCGTTCCTTCATGCGGGCGTCGCGGGTGAGGAAGCCGGCGGCGCGGAGGGGCTTTTCGAGGGCGGGGTCGAACTTGAGCAGGGCGCGGGAGAGGCCGAGGACGATGGCGCCGGCCTGTCCGGTGAGGCCGCCGCCGGTGGCGTTGACCCAGACGTCGAGCTTGCCGCCGGTGTTGGTGACTTCCAGCGGGGAGAAGAGGGACTTGCGGTCCACTTCCTTGGTGAGGTAGTCGTTGAGCTCGCGGTCGTTGATCTGGACCTTGCCGGTGCCGGGGGCGATGCGGACGCGGGCGACGGCGGACTTGCGGCGTCCGGTGCCCCAGATGTAGCTGGGGCGCACGTTGGGCCCCGCTGGAGTGGGGGCGGTCGTCGGGGCGGTGGGGGAGATCGTCGAGATGTCTTCGGTCATGGGCTTCCTCTGTTCGGGTTTGAGGGAATCGCCTGGTATGGCGTCCCTTTGTTTCGAACGCGGCAGCGGTCCGAACGCCGGATCGCCGCACGGGTTTTCAAATTCAGTTGGTCACGCCTTCAGGGGTTTGGGTTGTTGGGCGGCGTGGGGGTGCTCGGTGCCGCGGTAGATTTTCAATTTGCCGAGCTGGTGGCGGCCGAGCTTGTTCTTGGGGAGCATGCGCTTGACCGCGAGCTGAATGATCCGCTCGGGGTGCAGCTGCTTCATCGTTTTGTAGGAGTAGAGGTGGCGGCCGCCGGGGTAGCGCGAGTAGGTGTCGTACTCGATCACGTCGGCCTTGCGGCCGGTGACCTTGATCTTGTCGGCGTTGAGGATGACGACGAAGTCGCCGGTGTCCACGTGTGGCGTGTAGGTGGGCTTGTGCTTGCCCTGGAGGATGATGGACAGGCGCGAGGCGAGGCGGCCGAGGACCAGGTCGGTGGCGTCAACGACCCACCAATCGGCTTTGACCTCGCCGGGCTTGGGCATGTAGGTGGAGGTGGAGGGGGTGGCGGTGCTCATGGTTGGCTTCCGGTTGATCGCTTCGAATACGGCTTGCGGGTTCGTCTTAACGTAAGCGGACAAAAGGCAATACGACAGCGCGGCCGGCGGGATCGCCGGCCGCGAAGAATCGGGGAGTGTAGCGGGGGCGGCGAGGTTGTCAAGCGCGGGCAAGGAACGGCAAGCTGTTGCAGCGGACGCGGCAATGGCGCGGCAAGGGGGCAAAGACTGACGCCCCCAGGTACTTTGCCAGCCGCTCCCTTAAATCCGCGCCGGCCAGGGCGGCCTTTACCCAATACTCGTTGGCATCCTTGGCTACGGTGTGCTGCTGGAATTCCGTATCGGCAACGCCGCTGTACATGATGCGGCGGAATAGAGGGATCGGCGGCGACCCCTATGGGGGCTTGGCCGTCAGGACCGCTTTTCGATCGGCACGTAATCCCGCTGCGTGGGGCCGGTGTAGATCTGCCTCGGGCGGGCGATTCTTGTGGATTGGTCGTCGTGCTGCTCTTTCCAGTGGGCGATCCAGCCGGGCATTCGGCCGATGGCGAACATGACGGTGAACATGTTCACGGGGATGCCCAGGGCCTTGAGGATGAGGCCGGAGTAGAAATCGACGTTGGGGTAGAGCTTGCGCTCGACGAAGTAGGAGTCCTTGAGCGCGAGGGCTTCGAGGCTGCGGGCGATATCGAGCAGGGGGTCTTTGACACCGAGCTTGGCGAGGAGCTTGTCGGCCGAGGCCTTGAGGATTTTGGCGCGGGGGTCGAAGTTTTTGTAGACGCGGTGGCCGAAGCCGTAGAGCAGGACTTTCTTGTCCTTGACCTGCTGGAGGTACTGCTCGGCGGTGGTGCCGCCGGCGTGGATCTTGGCGAGCATTTCGAGCACTTCGACATTGGCCCCGCCGTGGAGCGGCCCCCACAGGGCGCAGACGCCGGCGGCCACGGAGGCGAAGAGGTTGGCCTTGGATGAGCCGACCATGCGCACGGTGGAGGTCGAGCAGTTCTGCTCGTGGTCGGCGTGGAGGAGGAGGAAAAGGTTCAGCGCCTCCTCGGCCTCGGGGGTGACCTCGAGATCGGCGTACGGCATCGAGAACATCATGTGGAGGAAGTTAGAGACGTACTTCCTCCGCGGGTCGGCGTACACGAACGGCAGGCCGTTCGACATACGGTAGGTGTAGGCGGCGATGGTGCGGACCTTGGAGATGAGCCGGGCGGCGGCCTCCTCGATGGCGTCGGCGTCGGGGTTGGCGAACTCCGGCTGGAAGCACGCGAGGGTGTTGATCATGGCCGAGAGGATGGCCATCGGTGGGGCGTCGCTGGGGAAGCCCTGGAAGTGGTGCTTGAAGGACTCGTGGAGGTACGAATTGGCGCCCAAGCGGTTGCTGAAGCGTTCGATCTCGGTCTTGGAGGGGAGCTTGCCGAAGATGAGGAGCCAGGCGACCTCGACGAAGCGCGATTGCGCTGCGAGCTGCTCGATGGGATAGCCGCGGTAACGGAGAATGCCGTTGTCGCCGTCGATGAAGGTGATGGCGGATTCGCAGGCGCCGGTGTTGCCGTACGCCGGGTCGAGGGTGATGTAGCCGGAGGAAGCGCGGAGCTTGGAGATGTCGAGGGCGCGTTCGCCTTCGGTGCCTTCGACGGTGGGAAGGTCGTAGGTCTTGTCGTCGATGTCGAGCTTGGCGGTTCGGGGCATGAAATCGGTCCTCGTCCGGGTGCGGTCTGTCCGTCGGTATCTTAGGGGAATATACAGGGTTTGGCGGGCGAGTGGAAATGCGGGGCGTGGCGAAACTCGAATGCCGAGCCGCCGGTGAAAACCCGAAGCCCGAAATCCGAAACCGGAAATCCGAATCAAATCCGAATGACGAAATCCGAATGTCGAAACGGGAGATTCTGCTTTGTCTTTCCGGGTTTCAGAATGTCGATTTGGGGGAAATGGTGATTTCGCTGCCCGCGGCGAGGATGGTGGAGACGGGCGGGGTGTCGTTGAGGAAGCACCATTGGGGGCCGTAGACGGCGGCGAAGTCGAGGTCCACGAACTGCGACGTGACGCGGTAGCAGGACCAGGTCGGGTGGATGACTTCGTA